>Ga0207907_100027_pt1 | contig 147460 bp, 121 predicted proteins | sample LinPmetageLP52_FD_184062 | JGI IMG/M metagenome (GOLD analysis project Ga0207907, IMG submission 184062) | Marine viral communities from the Subarctic Pacific Ocean - LP-52 (SPAdes) | ecosystem: Environmental > Aquatic > Marine > Oceanic | place: Pacific Ocean | collected 2011-08-26
TCGGCTTGTTTCAGAATCGCCATGATCTGGCTGTCGGTAAAACGTGATGTCTTCATGCAGAATCTCCCTCCAAATAGCTTACGGAAAATTCTACTTCTAATCACCGCTGTTTTTTGGGGGGATTACCCACGCAGCCCGAGATGAAACTCACCACGCCATAACCCCAATCCGCACCCGACCACAAACACCGAGCCCCAGCAAACCACCGCGCCGCGCCCCTCCGGAAGGTCGAGTTCCATCTCGACCAAAGGCATCAATACAAAGCACCCAGCCCGAGATGGAGCCCGACCCTCCATAACCCCAATCCGCACCCGACCACAAACACTGAGCTCTAGCAAAGCGGCGCCACTCCGGAAGGTCGAGTTCCATCTCGACCAAAGGCATCAATACAAAGCACGCAGCCCAAGATGAAACTCACCACGCCATAACCCCAATCCGCACCCGACCACAAACACTGAGCTCTAGCAAAGCGGCGCCACTCCGGAAGGTCGAGTTCCATCTCGACCAAAGCCATCAACACAAAGCACGCAGCCCGAGATGGAACCCGACCCCTCATAACCCCAATCCGCACCCGATCACAAACACCGAGCCCCAGCAAAGCGGCACCCCCACGGAAGGTCGAGTTCCATCTCGACCAAAGGCATCAACACAGAGCACGCAGGCCGGGATGGAACCCGACCCTCCATAAACCCCAATCCGTGCCCGATCAAAGGCACCGAGCCTCAGCAAACGCGGCTCCCACGGAAGGTCGAATTCCATCTCGACCATAGGCATCAACACAGAGCACGCTGGCCGGGATGGAACCCGACCCTCCAAAACCCCAATCCGCCTCACATCACAACCACGGAGCCACCAAAAAACACCGCGCTCATATCTCACACAACCCAACAACACTCACCCCAAAATACGCGCCAACAGTCCGGCGGTAGAAGAGTCCGCATTATTCAACTCATCACTATCACCCCGAATATAAGCCAAGGTATCCATAGCAATACGCTTGCCCATCTCAACACCCCACTGATCAAATGGGTTGATATCCCAGATCACCGACTGCACGAACACCTTGTGTTCATAAAGCGCAATCAAGGCGCCGAGACTGTATGGCGTGAGTTCGTCCAACAACAGCGTAGAGCTAGGCTGGTTACCGCGATAACGCTGATGCAGCGGCAACGCCTCAGCACCTTCCACCGCCGCATCACCCAACGCCAGCAACCTCGACTGCGCCAGGCAGTTGGCCAACGCCAGCTCGTGCTGCGCCACCAATTCGACGGCGGCTTCGTTGTGTTGCGGTTCCAAATACCGTCTGGCCGGCACAATAAAATCGCAGGTAACCACCTCCGTACCTTGGTGCAGCAATTGATAAAACGCATGCTGCGCGTTAGGCCCAACATTGCCCCACACGATAGGACAGGTTGCATAGTCCACGGTCTCGCCACCGAGGCTCACGCTCTTGCCGTTAGACTCCATCTCCAGCTGCTCGAAATAATTCGGCAACTCCTTGAGACGCCCATCGTAAGGCAAGATCGCATGGGCGTTAATGCCCAGCACATTGGTATTCCAGATACCGATCATGCCCAGCAAAACTGGCAAGTTGTCCGCAAAGGGTACCTGCTGAAAATGCTCGTCCATGCTGTGCGCACCGGCCAACAAATCACGAAACGCCGGCATACCAATCGCCAAAGCCACCGGCAAACCAATCGCCGACCATAAGGAATAGCGACCGCCCACCCAATCCCATAACCGCATCTGATTAGCGGGCGCGATACCCCACTCGGTCATCTTGTCGGCCGCAGCAGAAACGCCCAAAAAGTGGCATCCCAACAAGCCTTCGCGATCGCCAACCTCGCGCTCCAGCCAACGCCGCGCTGTCGCGGCATTGCTCAAGGTATCGATAGTAGAAAACGACTTGGAGGAAATAATAAACAACGTGGAATGCGCGCTCAGGTCGCCCAACAACTGCGATAACTGGCTGCCATCCATGGTCGAAGCAAAATGCACACTGAGCGGAGACTGCCCGGGCAAACACCAATCCGTCAGCGCTTCAGAGACCATCAGCGGGCCAAGATCGGACCCACCCACGCCAATATTGACCACATCCGTGATGACCTCGCCCGTCGCGCCACGCCACTGACCGGCGCGTACCTGCTGCACAATCTCTTCCATGCGCTGCAATTGCGCATGCACCAACAGAGCAACATCTTCGCCCTGAACCACACAGGCGTTATCCACAGGCAACCGCAACGCCCAATGCATGGCCGCTCGGTTCTCGCTCGAGTTGACCGCTTCACCTGCAAACAATGCATTGATACGCTCAGCAAGGCCGCGCTCACGGGCCAAATCAAGCAGACGGTCCAGCGTCTGCATCTCAATCCGCTGCTTGGAAAAATCAAACAGAATGGCGCCAGTCTGGCGATGCAGATCATCAAAGCGCTGGCCGTCACCAGCAAACAAGTCGGACAAATGCTTACCGCGCATTTCTTCGCCATGGGCCAACAACGCTTGCCAAGCTTGGCTATTACGTCTGGAATCTGACATTACTCAGCTTCTCCCTATGCCAAAGTACGTAAAGCCGCTCTGCTTGATGAAATCCGGATCCCATACATTGCGCCCATCCAGCAACAGCGGGTGCGCCATGCTCATCTTCAGCCGCAATAGGTCCGGGCTCCAATAGGCTTTCCACTCCGTCACCAGCATCAGGGCATCTGCACCCTCTGCTGCCGCGTAGGGGTCATCGTGCAACACCAGGTCATCGCGTTCACCCGCCCACTCGCCCAACACATGCAGCGCGCGCGGATCGTGCACATGCACCTCAACACCTTGCGCCCACAAAGCTTCAATCAGCTTGAGCGCCGGGGAATTATCGATACGGGAAGATTCGGGCTTGAAAGAGACACCCCAGATGGCAACGCGCCGTCCACGCAATTCAGTGCCGTAATGCCGCCACAGCTTGCGAAACAGCACTTCTTTCTGGCGTTCGTTAATGCGCAACACCTCATCCAGCAGCTGCGCCTGCATGCCACTGCCCTGCAGCGTCGAGGCCAGGCTCATCACATCGCGGGAAAAACTCAAGCCACCAAAGCCACAACCGGGGTAAAGATAAGCCTCGCCAATACGCTTATCAGCGCCCATACCCTGGCGGATGCGTTCTATATCCACGCCAAGATTATCGGCCAGGTTGGCCATGTCATTCATGTAACTCAAGCGGGTCGCCAACATGCCGGTAATCGCCAGCTTGGTAAACTCCGCTTCACGCGAGCCCATCAACATGATGGCGTCACGCCGACGATTGAACGGCCGCAACAGCTCGGCCACCTGCTTCTGCGCCCACACTTGCTCTGCGCCTAACAGCCAGCTGTCGGCGCGCATAAAGCTTTGCAGCGCATTACCTTCGATGAGTAGGTCGGGCAGGCTGACTACCGCGCTGCCGGTCTCGCTTTCTGTAGTGTTTTCAACCAGAGCGCGCTGCAAGCTCTCGCTGGTGCCCACGGGAAAAGTAGATTGATTCACTACCAGCCAGCGCTCAGCGCGATGCGTAGGCAGCATAGCCACGACTTGCACAGCCAATTCAAGCGCATCCGGGCTCAAGGCCAGCCACACGACTGTGCTCTGCTGGTGGGGCGGTGACGCCAAGCTAGACAACACCAAGCGACCCGCCTGAGACTGCTCCGCCATCAAGTCAGCCAGGCCCGGCTCACGAAACGGACAATCCCCCTGGGCTAGCTGCTGCGCCACATTGCCTTCCGGCAAGTGCAAAAAAACCTGATTACCCGCAGACGCGAGTGCTGTAGCGCTGACCAGCGCGCAAAGCGTATCGCCATAGACTTCCAACTGCATGCGTCCCTTCCTTAACCTGAGTCAGGTCTTATAACGCGCCAACAGGGCTTTGAAATCCGCACCCAGCTTTGCGTGACGCAAGCCATAAGCCAAGGTCGCTTCCAAATAACCCAGTTTATCGCCGCAATCATAAGAACGACCGCGAATATGGTAAGCCTCCGCCCCACTCTGCTGCATCAAAACAGCCATAGCATCGGTCAGCTGAATCTCTCCGCCGGCACCGGGCTGGGTCTTGGCGAGCAAATCAAAAATCGCCGCCGGCAACACATAACGGCCAACAATCGCAAGGTTGGAGGGAGCATCGGATCGAGCGGGTTTTTCCACCATCTGGCTGATGGAAGCATGCTTACCCTGATGCAATTCAGTGCCACCCAGATCCACCACACCATATTGGTGCACGCGTTCATAAGGTACAGGCTCGACCATAATCTGCGCTTGGCCGTTTTGCACAAAGCGGTTGGTCATCAGGCTGAGATCACTCAATGAGCCGGACTGCTCAACCAACACATCGGGCAACATCACGGCGAATGGCGCGTCACCGACCACCGGCCGCGCGCAATACACAGCATGGCCCAAACCCAGCGCCTTACCCTGCCGCACAGCGGTGATCTTAAGCTCGGGTGGCGCCGTATCACGCAACAACTCAAGCAGCTCTTTCTTACCGCGCCGCTCAAGCTCAGCCTCTAACTCGTAGTTCACATCAAAATGATCTTCAATCGCCTTCTTGCTGGAGTGCGTCACCAGCACAATCTCGTTAATACCGGCAGCCAACGCCTCCTCAACCACGTACTGGATCACGGGCTTATCAACCACCGTGATCATTTCCTTAGGGATGGCCTTGCTGGCGGGCAAAAAACGCGTGCCAAGACCGGCGACGGGTAAAACGGCTTTGGTAACCTTCACAGTGGCTCCTGAATATCCAAGGGGATCAGAAAATAGAAAGCGCAACGCTAAAAGAGTTCAGCGATGGCGTCACTCAAAAGCTACGGTTGAGAGATGCAAGATGAGAGCCAGCAAAACAGCCAGCGCAAGACGAGAAGTGCCTTAACCCCAACCGACACAATAACTCATGTTCCGCAGCACAGAGGCATGGGCGGTTTTAAAACAGGAGATAAGCATCACGACCACTAAACACTCATCATCGCGCTTATGGAAGGTCGAGTTCCATCTCGACCAGCGCACCAACCGCTCACACAACCCCCGCCCCAGGCGCAAATACCAAAGGCGCACCGACTCACCGAATCAACTGCCCACGATAGAACCCGGCCTTCCACAAAACCAACGCCGTGAGCACCTAGGAAGGTCGAGCTCCATCTCAACCAGCGCCATCAACAAAAACCCCAGCGCAGCATAGGCTACTCTGCAGCCCTACCCGCCTCGCTCAACACTGCATCAATCACTGCGCACGTCTTATCCATCTCAGCTTCAGTCAACGTAGGATGTACTAAGAACATAAGACTGGTTTCACCCAACTCACGGGCAACCGGCAAACGCTCAGTCGGCCGCCAGCCCGTATCATCAAACGCCTTTTCCAGATAAACCTCAGAACAAGACCCTTGGAAACAAGGCACACCCGCAGCCGCAACAGCCGCAACAATGCGATCACGCGACCAGCCTTCCGCTAGTTGATCAGGGCACACCTGTACATAACACTTGTAATGCGCATGCACCACATCAGCAGGTAGCTCGGGTACCCGCACTGCAGCGTGCTGACGGCAAACTTCCCAAATACGCTCTGCGTTCCGAGTGCGCGCGGCAGTCCAAGCGGCCATGCGTTTAAGCTGTATGCGGCCAATAACGGCCTGCAGCTCGGTCATACGCCAGTTAGTACCAAAACTCTCATGCACCCATCTGAAACCAGGCGGATGCTGGCGCTCATAGACTGCTTCCCAGCTCTTACCATGGTCCTTGTATGACCACATGCGCTGCCACAACTCGCGGTCGTTGGTAGTCACCATGCCGCCTTCACCACCGGTGGTCATGATCTTGTCCTGACAGAACGACCAAGCACCCACGTGACCAATGGAACCAACAGCGCGCCCCTTGTAACGAGCACCGTGAGCCTGGGCGCAGTCTTCAATCACGAACAAGCCACGCTCTTTGGCTAAGACCATGATCGGTTCCATATCGCAAGGCCAGCCGGCCAAATGCACGCAGATAATCGCTTTAGTCTTGTCAGTCAAACCCGCGCGAATAGTCTCAACCGTCACATTTTGACTATCACGATCTACGTCGGCAAAAACCGGTACCGCACCCGCCGTTACGATGCTGGAAGCCGAAGCCAAAAAGGTCCTCGCAGTAACAATAACCTCATCACCCTCGCCTACACCCAAACACTTAAGCGCTAGATCAAGGGCTTGCGTGCCATTAGACAGCGCGACCGCATATTCGGAATCTGCCCACACGGCAAACTCCTTCTCAAACTCGCGCCCTTCCTGACCGGTCCAGTAATTGACCTTGTTAGAAAGCAGCACATTATGCACAGCAGTGGCCTCTTCCTCAGTGAAGGAAGGCCATGGAGAGAAAGGGGTATTAAGCATAATAGAATGACCTTGTAAGGCAAAAAAACCGGAAGGCTCCGGCCCTAAATATAATCAACGGGTCCACGCCTTTATGGCTTGGCTCGCGCAGGAACGCCGGTCACGGTGACAGAGTCCGGGACATCTGCAATAACAACAGCCCCTGCGCCAACTATCACGGCAGAACCAATCTGTACAAGCTGCAATACGGCACTGCCGATACCTAACCAGCTAAGGTCACCAACGCCAACCCCACCAGCCAGGTTCGCCCCAGGACTCACGTGAACCGAATCACCTAATACGCAATCATGATCGACAGTGGCTCCAGTGTTTATGATCGCGCCGAATCCAATACGCGCATCAGCATTCACCACGGCACCAGCAAAAACCACTGAGCCTGGGCCAAGCGACGCATAACGGCTAACCACGGACGAGGGATGCAAAAGCACAGGTACCGACGCATCAGCATCCAACAAGGCGCGTAGCTTCGCATCTCGGATAGTGTTGTTGCCTATGGCAACAAGAACACCATCAAACTCTCTTACTCGCTGCAGCAAATCAGCGGTATTGCCCTGAATCGGCCAGTGGCCATTAATCTGTTTCTCTGGCCAAGCGTCATCAAAAAAGCTCACTGCCTGCCAACCACAAAGCTCTGCGCAGTCTGCAACCACCTTACCGTGACCACTGGCACCAAGAATCGCCAGGGTTTTCACTGATCGCTACCGGTGAACTTGGACATAGTCGCCTCGCCCTCGGCGCTGATCCCATCGCGCACCAGCACTTTTTTAACCGTAAGAAACAGAATCTTGATATCAAGCCACATAGAACGATTATCGACGTACCAAACATCTAGCTCAAACTTCTTTTCCCAACCCACTGTATTGCGGCCATTCACCTGCGCCCACCCGGTAATACCGGGCCGTACTTCATGCCTGCGGTATTGCGTGACTGAGTAGAGCGGGAGGTACTCCATCAATAAGGGTCGTGGACCGACTAAGCTCATATCGCCTTTGAGTACATTCCACAGACCTGGCAGTTCATCCAGGCTAGAAGAGCGCAGAAACTGACCAAATGATGTGAGACGCTCCGAATCAGGCAATGGATTACCTTCAGCATCGAGGGCATCTTTCATGGTACGGAATTTCACCATCTCAAAAGGTTTACCACCAAGCCCGGGGCGTACTTGGCGAAACAATACTGGCGAGCCCATGTTACGACTGATTCGCCATGCCACAACCGCTATGACCGGTAGCAAAAAAATCAATGCTACTAGAGAGACAGCGACGTCAAAAATCCGTTTAAACATATAACCTACTTTATAAAGAGTACTAACCGAGGTCGGCCGCAACGGGATTCGCGGCACCCGATACCCATGTAACCCATTTATCCGACAGCAGCGCCCTATCAAACTCGCGCGCAGCCAACTGACGACTTTTTTCACCCTTCACTTTCAACTGGTCTCGCTCGCTGGCAGCCAGCTCCAATGCATCAGCAAAGGCAACTGCATTCGCAGGTGGAACGGCATAGCCACAGTCTTCTCGCTCAATCATGCCAGCCAGCCACCCCGGATAATTATTCAGCACCGGCAAACCTGCAGCGATGTAGTCAAAGAACTTATTTGGAGAAGTGCCGTAATAAAATGCAGGCACGTTATCCAGAATCTGCATGCCAATATCGGTAGAGCGCATAAGCCCGGATAAGCGCGTTTTAATGACAGGATCATGAAACACGACGTTATCCAAACCTTCCCTTATAGCCCTCTCTTGCAGTTGAGCCTTAAGTTTGCCGTTACCAATCAACAAGAGCTTTATGTCATCACGCCCACGGCCCTTTAATTCCGCGGCGGCATCCAGCACCGCATCGAGTCCGTTAGCCATACCATGCGTGCCGGCAAAAATCGCCATCAAATCTGAATCGCTAATCCCCTCAGGCCGCCATGGCTCGACTTCCGAAGTAAAAATATCCAGATCGCAGCCATTCGGAATCATCTCGATACGTTCAGCAGATACGCCACGTGCCTGAATGCCTTTGACGATCCCCGGAGAAAGCCCAATGACTCGATGTGCCGAACGATAACTAGCCCACTCTAATACGCCCATTGCCCAAAGAATGGCTGGGTTCTTGATCACGCCCATAGCCTTAGGTAATTCCGGCCATAAGTCCCTTACCTCAAAAACAAAGGGCTTACCCCGCAACCATCGAGCCAGAATTCCGGGTATCCCGGCGGTGAGAGGTGTTGTGGTGGCGAACACCAAATCGTACTTTTCGGTCAGGGCTATTTTCACACTACGCAATGCGAAGCTGAGAAACGTTTTAATTCGCTTGGCGAAGCTATCGCTATTGGAGTATTCAAGATTCAACTCAATTACATCAATACCATCAACCAAGCCACGACGCTGCCCACTCACGAATGGGCCATCCAGCCCAGTTGTGCCGCCGTGCGCACTACCGCAAACCATAGTCACGCTGTGACCGCGCTCAATCAACTTCCGAGCCATGGCGTAAGAGCGGATAGCACCTGCACCTTTAGGGGTGACAAAATGCTGGTGGAAATAAAGTACTTTCACTTAGTAATCCATTCAAATGTAGTGACCAACTCCGCAGCTTGGTCAATCTCAATTTCTAGTACAGGCAAAGGCGTCTTCTGCAGGTAATAACGCGACTCCCAGCCTTCTACAATTTCGAACCTGAGTAGCGGCACATCGGTAGAAAATTTGAGCGTAAAACCATCAAGCTCAAGAGCTTGGTTAGCAGCGTCCAACTCCCAGTCTCCGGGTCGAAGCCGCCAACGCAATACAGCGCTCTCGCTAAAGCCACTCACTTTGTCGGTAACAACCAAAGAGCCCTTGGTCATTACGAGACTGCGAACATGCTTACAACCCTGCCGGTCTCGGTAACCCGCCGCAAACGTCTGAACGCTACCAGAGACAGCAAGCGGCTCAAGCACGCTAGTTTTTAACCAATCACCAAAAAGAAAGCGGCTAAGCCTTGGCATTTGATCGCGGCTATCAAACTCAATCGTGTTGTGCGCGGCCGTACCAGGGAAGTACGAGAGCCATTTTGGCTCCGTGTTATAAGTGAAGGTGCCAGCATCGCGTAACCAGTTCTCTCCGTCCAACCAGAGATCCAGGTGCAAAGCATCCGCCTGGCTAGGCCTAAAACGAAAGCGTGGATAACGCAGCACAGCCATTGCAGGCGCATCCAGCATTACGGCATAACCACCTTGATCAAACTGAACGCTTTCAACTTTGGGCAGGACGCTTGCTGGAAGATCAACCCTCAACCACTTCAACGGCGTATTCCAGCTGCCCGCATCGACGTAAGCACGAGATCTGGCAAACAGAACCGAAGCTAACTGAACTGAAGGTCGGTAATCTCGGTAATCAGTATCAGTCAACGGTAGTAAGCGCGCGCCGTCATTGGCCCCCAAATTTGGTCCATCACCTGTCTTTGGCTGGATCATGGCTCTAAGCCATTCTGATGCAGCTTTTGCTCTAGAGTAAAAACGAGGGCTAAACTCCGGAAGCTCAAACTCTTTCCTCCAGATCTCCACCATAGAAAAAGTATCCAGCATCACGCGGTGGTAATTAAGCGAATATTGACTAAAGCTACCATCCTTCTCAATTAATCGAGCGGCGCGATTTTCCAGCCATTTCCTACCCATTTTTGACCATTTATCGCCGCGCGGATCACCGTGAAAGCTGAGCCAACTGCCGCCAATAAGTAGGGCCCCGGCCTCCGATGTACCATGGTTATTGTCTTGTGCGATAGCATATTGAATCGTCGGAGCGATACGCAGCAAATGAATTCTTATTAGCTCAAGCAGGCCCGGCTCAGAAACTCTAACTTGCCCCGACATGTGCGCTGCCATGGCCAAGTGCAAGACGCGAACGGACGCCTCCTGCCCGCACTTCCAATTGGGACCTTTATAAGGAGGATTACACTTCAACCAATCAGCTAGCCAGTGCTCAAGACGTTCATGAGCACTATCCTCTCCAACCAAGTAACGTTGAACGCATGCCAAAACCCAATCAAAACGTGACGCTTCCCATACAGTTTTAATATCACCTACAGCGGGGTCAAAGTCGGGAATACGCCACCAGTTAGCATTCGGCGCGCCCACGCTTACTCCGTTGTGACAGTTTGTGAGCCAACTTGGGGCGACACTATTTATAATAGGATCAACCGCAACCCCGAAAGCCTCACTACGGCAGTACCAACCAGATCTAGCAATTAAATGAAGGGGCGAGGTAAATAGCTTTTTATAAAAAGGTCCTTCGAGTAGAGCCGAGACCTCTCGCACCTCGCGGCTTAAAAAAAAACGCACCCTAAGTTTATAAAAAATCACTCTCAAGATATTGAAAAAACCAATACGAAAAACCAAAAAAAATAAATATCGGAAACTAATTTTATTTATATTCATATCAAAAAATCAACTAGATGAAAATCTTATAAAAGCGAAATTTGGTGTTACTCAAAATTCGGCTTTCGCTTCGACAATAGAAAGACAGAAACAACGAACCTTAACAAGGCAATCATACCTAATGCCACAGCAAGCATCATTCCCGCACCCATCAAACCAAAACCGCTCATAAAAAAATATGCCCAAATGAGCATTAATAACAATGAAATAAGATATATGCCAAAAAGAAAATAATCCTTATCAAACCCATAAATCACATAATGAAATGGCATGGAAATACAATAAGAAAAAACCGAGAGGGAAATAATATAAAACATACTGATATTTTCCGCATAAATATCATCTAAAAATCTATTCGTAACAAACACAAAAAATAAAGTAATAAGCAACATCAAGAAAAAGGAAGCTATTGTATTTTTCACAACAAAAACCTTAAGCTCATACTTAATTAAAGCATAATTTCTATCTTGAATAGATTTTACTAGACGAGGGAAATGCCAAGCTGAAACTCCGGACTCAATAAGCCCAAGAACACCTAAACTTACGGATGCAAAAAAAGCATAAATAGCAACTGCTTCAACACCAAAAGCATGCTCAACAATAAACCTATCGGCTCCAAGCATGCTTCGAAAAACAAGCGTCGACAGTAAGAAAAACGCACTGAGGCAAACGATATTGTAACACCAGCTCAAATCAATCCTAGGGACAATCGCACCACCGAACCCTTTAAATAAAAAACCAATGGAAAAAATACTAGAAACCACAGACCCAACAAGCCAAAATATAATTACATTTTCTAGCTTAGGTAAAATAAAACCAAGCGCTAATGAAATTATAAGCGGTAAAACCCAGATTGCGGACCTTATAAACAACACAAAATTCGCAGCGAGTGGTTTACCCAAAGGCACCAGCAACCTACCAGATTCAGAAGATATGATTTCGAATACTAAGTGTGCAAAAAAGAAAAAAGCCAAAAAAATGCTGACATTTTTAGAACTTAACGCAAAAGCAATAGCTGAAAGCGGCCCTAGAAAAAAAATGGCGATTATTACAAAACCCAAATGTTTAGAAATTATTTCGTGACGCATCATATCTTTATTCAATATCAAACGGGAGGACTGAGCATAAACATCTAAGGGTAACAACGTAGTAGCCAGCTGCAATCCCGCCCAGTATAGACCAAAAAGTCCAACGACCTCTAAAGGAGCGAACTTAGCGAGAAAAAACATCAGCACGAATCTAAGAGCTAGTGTAGAGGCTCTCAAGCCTCCGGCAAGAAGCGGATATGAGATTTTACACCTCATAAATCTATCAACTTCTTAACTAAACCATCAACAGCACCATCAGAAAAAAGGCATTTCCGAAGTTCTTTAGAAGCATCAATCACGATGCTGGGCTTATCAAGAAGAGCAACGATTTCCTCTTTATTTTCAGCGCAATAACTTGGCTGCAATTTCTTTACCAAATAATCTGCCCTGACATTTCTATCTAAACTGGACCATAAGGTTAATATCAAAGGACATCCTGCTGCCAAGGCTTCTTTTGCAACGCTCGAGGTTCTTGTGACAACCAAATCACTTGTATCTATTAATTCTTGAACATCGCTTCCACGAAAGACGGTTATAAAATCATTCCTTAACAGAAAATCTTTATACCTTTCAAGGGAATCTCTCGGGTGAAGCTTTATAATAAGGTTAGATTTTTGAGACTTTGCCCAGCTTGCCAAAATATTGAGGATATCAATTGTTTCAAATGACTCATATGGCTGGGTAAAATAACCAATTGATTTGAACTTTGCCGGATTCTTTTGTTTTTTCATTTCGAGGATAGACCCATCAAAAACAACCTTACCCTTTTTTACAAAGCCAATATCCTCGATCACACCTTTGCCGATAGCACCATCAGCATAAAACTTATCTGAAAATGGGAAAACTGGTTGAGCTATAGCAGAAACTAATGCAGTTTGAATACTGTGCGATTGAACACCAACCTCACGCGCGGCCAAGGCCTCCAAGCCAGCCATCCTACCCACAAGTTCAAAATTAATTAAATTAGCAGGCGATCTTTCGAGAAGTAGCCTTCTTAAAATGTTTTTATACAAAACAACAACTGACACCATGTTTATTTCGTTACACAACCCTCGAAAATCAAAAGGCAATGAAATCCCATTCAACGTCAAAAAGCGATGCGTAGCTATACTATGTTTATAATCACTTAATGAATTTAAGTCTTTAAGGTGAAGCTTATAAGCTACAAAAACACCTTTTAAACTTAAATTAAAAGTTTTTACGCCCTCTGGAATCAAACTCAAACACTTTCGCAAGTCACCAAATGAGCCTTGACTAGCCTGAGGAAATACTACAGCACCTAACCTCCCGCCCGAACGGGCTAACACTATAGCGGCAAACCTAGCTTGATGCTCATTTCTAATAAGAACAAAACTTCTCACTCCACTTTTTTTATTTTCACCAACACTTATATTAATAATAGCAACCTTAAGCAGAAGAAGCATGCCGAAAAGCTTATTTGCCATGATCACCAAAATACTTCTGAAATAATTATTGCATAAAATATCACCCTTCGTACTTATCTTTTTAAATGAATAAGTTTTAAATACTAAAGGTACAATACTTGCTGTGTAAGCACCCAGCAGATTTGCAGATCCACGATTACTTTCCGTTGTCTTAAATCCCACCATAGGAGGGTACTTGATATTAGTGGCGGCTGATACAATGTATATATTTGAGTAAGCAGAACTCCTCAAACAATCCTCAATAGAGGACAAAATCGAAAAGACGGATTTCAATGTGTAACTGTAGTAGTCATTTAAAAAGCATTCCAGTATTGACCGCCCTGCGTTCTCACCTGTTAAGTTAAACTCAAAAATTAACTGCTTAGCCAGCTCATTGCACTGTTTAACTGACAAGCTCTTTACAGCAAACTCTTGCTTAAAGCCTTCAGGGACATTCCTTCCCGGACCGACTAAAACGTGATCACGTACCGAGTCAGCTTTAATGCTTTTAGGCCAAGAACCAGACAAATAGATATATAGATCTGTCATTAAGATAACGTCTGATGACGCCCTCTAGTGCTTTTTAAAGAATGGGTGAGGACCCCTACAAAAAAGAAAACCATCCAGTCAATAAACAATGAATAAGCAGTAAAAGAGTGAACTACAGCACCACAAAGATATAGGGGAGCCATTTTTTCTGTCAAAGTAAGCCCATACGAGTCCTTCCTGAACAGCCCCCTCACCACTAAGAAAAACAACATCCCGTATAAAAAAACAGCTATCGGTGCTCCGAAAACAGCCACAATTGATAACGGTGAGAAGTGAATATTTTGAGCCTCTTTACCTCCGGGAAGCTCGATGCCCCAGCCTGCGCCACTCCCTAAAACGTAATCAATACCTTCCAGGTCGGAAATCGCTGCGTTTATTTCTGTGTAGCGGCCCGATGATAATTGGTCTATTGTTTTATCGTCAGAAGATAAAAGAAGTGATTCAATGCGCCCATAAGAAATATTAACCGCCTGACCAAAAGCTGTTTCGCTATTCGCTTTCGAGCCTGCCCAATTAACGATTATAATACTTCCAAAAACCATAACCAATACAGTTAAAACTGAAGCCAACACCCCCTGTATTAACTTCTTCTTACTGACGCCTTTTGCTTTCATCCTTGCGAGCATGTACGCAAAAAGAGTAATCAAAATTGAAAGCAATACTCCTCTTTTATTAGATATAATCGCACCGAAAAAGCTAGCTAGATTTGACTTTTTAGAAGCCACCAAACCGAACGAGAAAGTCAAAATAAACCCGTAGGCTGGAGTGTAAAAACGCCCGACATCCCCGTCCCCCAAAGCTTTTATTGTGACGACAGTCGATATGAGCGCCGCAAATAAAGACATATAAACCAACCTCGTCCAAAAAACGTCACTTAATTTATTATAAAGATTCCAGCCTACACCGATCATTACATATGCGCTAAATATCTGGAAAATATGCGAAAAATATGCTCGAACCGAATCAGAATCATTTAAATTAAAGAAACCCATACTCATAGCCAGAGCAATAGTGAACAGAAAAAGAAGATGGAAATATGTTCGGGGCTTAGCTATATAAACTAATCCGAACGTAAAAATAAACAAAAACAACAGTGGCGGGTACAGAAAATTCCTTAATACCCCAGGGTCCGCTACACCTAGCGCGCGCAACGGTGAAAGCAGTGGAAGAACACAAAAAACCAGAACCACATATAATGCTAAAAGACCTTTGCGTAAGTTCATTATAGTTTCAACTCATTACTCACTTATAAGCATCCTTTTGAAATTTAATGTACCACGCCGGCCGTAAATTTTTTACCTGAGAAACCGCATATATCTTAGAGAAAAAAGCATCCAGCGCAGGCCATAGACAGACTTACCAATTTCAATTCGACCATCTATTAATTCTCTAAAAAATAATTAAACCCTAGATGCGTGATACTTAACGGCTCAGTATGAACTTGGCACCAAACCAACCTTCAACTGTAAATATTTGAAAGTTATTTATAAAAAATGCCAGAAATGCCATTTTAGCCCCGCAGCCAAAAAAAATGCTTGCCTGCCGCTCAGTATCACGTATCTACTAACAGACTACAAAGTTAACGCATCTGCGGTATAGCATCACTCAATATTTATTGAGTTAAGCTTCACTGGTGTGCACGGCATAACGTCTTGTTTTACGCTGCGACCGACAATATCCCAGTATTTTTTTGGCGCCAGACCATAACCTGGCCTTACACTTCTTATGCAATCAGGTGTGATTATTTCACCTGCTTTAAGGCTTTTTACAAAATACAAAGAACGTCGAAATTTGGCGTTGCCTATCTCGCTGGCTTTTTGTCCATAATTGATTTCCCCCAAGGCAGACCAAGCGGTCTTACTATCCCGACATAAAGCATTAAGCTCAGCTGGCTCAAGCGAAAAGCTGTCGTCAGGACCACCACCTTTGCGATCTAATGTGAAATGCTTTTCGATGATGGAAGCCCCCAAGACTACACTGGCAATAGCTGTAGTGTTATCCAGCGTGTGGTCCGATAAGCCTGTTACCAACCCAAAGCGCTCCTTCATGTCCATTATGGTACGCAAATTGTAATCCGCCGCAGGTGCGGGGTATCCGCTGACGCAATGCAGAATTGCGAGTTCCTTACAACCTCCTTCTCGTGCGGCCTCAATGGCTTCCGAAATTTCTTCAGCATCAGCCATACCGGTGGAGATAATCATAGGTTTTCCGGTACTGGCCACATATTTAATCAAAGGTAGGTCGACTGCTTCAAATGAGGCAATTTTGTATGCTGGCGCGTTCAGGTCTTCCAGCAGATCTACCGCAGTTTTATCGAACGGTGAGCTAAAGATAGTAATACCGAGGTCGCGGGCATGCTCGAAAAGGGGCTTATGCCAGTCCCACGGCATGTGAGCTTCCTTGTATAGCTGGTACAACGTTTTACCGTCCCACAGCCCGCCGCGAATCTGAAACTCTTCTGAGTCGCAATCCAGGGTAATGGTGTCTGCCGTATAGGTTTGCAGTTTTACTGCATCGGCGCCGGCTTTCTTGGCTTCTTCAATAATCTTCAGCGCTGTATCCAGGCTACCGTTATGGTTGGCGGACAACTCAGCAATGATATAGGGAGGATACTTATCACCAATTTTACGGCCTGCTATTGAGAACTCTGTATTCATGACTGTGCCTTTATCATTTTAGATAGTTTACTATACATTGCCCCACGCACGGCTCCCCATTCGCTGGCCAGAAGCCCTAATCGGTGAATATCCACAAAACCATTATCATTCAGGTGATGCTCTTTAAAAACACCTTCCACCTTGAAACCAAATTTTTGGTGCAGCTTTATCACCGGTTCATTGAAGGCCAACACCTCACAAAATAATTTATGCAGGCTAAGCGCGCAAAATGCATATTCGAGTGCTAAGAACTCCATTCTACTGCCTGTGCCACGTGGAGCATCCGGAGAGGCATAAAAGGCCCATGAGGAGTTTTTATTCACTGTATCAATATTGTTAAATCCAACAATACCAAGGGCTTCGGAGTTATATTCATACATATAGTAAAGATGTCGTTTTTCTATTTTGGTTTTTTCCCACCACGCCAAGTGTTCTTCCAGACTTATGACATGACGCGTATACATGTTCCGTCTTGCGGCAGGCGCATTTCTCCATGAAAGCATTAACTCAAGCTCAGTATCATCAATATCTCTAATCGTTCCGAGCGATTGCATATGTATCACCTTATAAATTCAGTTTGAGAACAGTCTTACTATGCGATGAACACCCATGCCGTCCGCAACAACACGCGCCGCCTTGCTCATCCGAACCAATCGATCGGAGTCATTGGTAAGCTCGGAGAAAACCTTTTCGAACGGTATCAATGCTGCAGGCTCTAGATTAAAGACCGTCACTGCACCGGCCTTGACCAGCTCTGAAGCTGCTCTTTTTTGGTTCTCTGCCAACACCACCATGATGGTCGGCAAGCCAAGGCAGCACCGCTCCCACGAGGTTGCTCCAGCAGCACCTATGGCCAGATCACTATCGGCCATCAAGCGGGCCATATCACTGACACCTTCAAGAACGGTAATGGGATGCGATATTGTTGCCGCTTGTTGCCGTACAGTGTCGGCCCAAGGGGCCGTTGCCCCAAAGACCACAGTAATCTGGCATCCAGCAGGCAGCTCGGTCCTATCCAATGCGTCAAGAATCTGGCCGGTGGCGTTATCCTTGTCTACGCCGCCCATGGTCACCAGAATTCGCTTTAACTCGGGTGAGTATCTGCGCTGAAGACTGTACGGACGCAACTCCGCAAACTCAGGGCGTAATAACGCATATTGCGCTCCGCACAGCACTGTGCAGTCATTCAACACCCAGCGAGCGTAATCTCCCGCTTGGCGGCCGAAGGTCTGATCCAGCAGCAAGTCACATTGATGTAAACGGTCCGCCAAGTCATCAATGACCATGAGCCGCTCGAAGTGTGGCATCACCGCCTGCTCCCAACGGCTATCCAAGGCATAGTGATCAACCACCAGCCATTGCGGCTTTATCTTTTCCAATGTCACTTGGCAGGCTGCGGCATCCTCGAGCTGGGATGCATCCAGCCAGGCGGCATGAGCAAGAGCAACTCCCTCGCTTTCAGAGCGACTGTTGGCTGTCGTTGGCGAGTGTGCCAATGGGTACGCATGGTGCTCCTGCGCTCGGATGAACTCAATCAGGTTGCCAGGTTGCTCACGGCAGAGAAAGTGACATTCCCACCCATTCTCTCGCAGAGCATTGGCCAGCGTCAGGCATCGCATGACATGGCCAGTACCCATGTCCAGTGACGCATCAGCCCGGAACACCACCTGCCTGGAACTCATTGCCCTGACTGTGCTTGCCATGCCTGAAACATCCATTGCGCACGCTCCCAATCCTCGGGGGTATCGATGTCTTGTACCCGGTGACGGGGCAGAAGTACCGGCGCCGAGCCTGGAGCAAAAATAACCCTGCCTTCCTTCCAAGCTTGAGCACGGCCCCAATAGAATTGCCCGGCATCGTGGTAAGATTCTTCCAGATCTTGGGAACGGGTATTGAAGTGCTCAGGATTAAACATTTCCACCCGCCCACTCGGTGCCAAGCGAATTGCACGCTGGATCGGAAACGAATAGCTAGTGACGGAAAACGCGTAATCAACGCCTGTTTCAGTCAATTCAAACAAGCCTTTACGCAAATCCTTCGGTAGGACGAAAGGCGCAGTCGCGTAGAGGCAACAAACGTGCTGCATGAATTCGCCTGTATGCGCCTCCATGTATTCAATGGCATGTCGAATCACAGGGATGGTGCCAGTGTGATCATCTGATAACTCCGCAGGACGAATGAACGGCACTTCGGCTCCAAGCTCCAGCGCTACTTCGGCGATTTCTGTATCATCCGTGGATACTATTATTCGGTCAAAACATTCGCTTTCCAATGCCGCCTCAATGGACCAAGCGATCATTGGCTTACCGCAGAACGAATTGATGTTCTTGCGTGGAATACGCTTGCTACCGCCGCGGGCGGGAATGACAGCCAGCCTCATACGCCGATTGCCTTGCGCACGGCTGTAACTACCTCATTTTGCTGCACATCCGTCATAGTCTGAAACATCGGCAAACTGATGGCTTCAGCGTAATAATCCTCAGCCTTTGGGTAGTCCCCAACCTTGAAGCCCATTTGCTGATAATAGGGCTGAATATGCACCGGGATGTAATGCAGGTTTACGCCTATACCCTGTTCGCGTAAAGACTCAAAAACTTCACGGTGACTTTTACCAATTTTATCCAACTGAAGACGGATGACATATAGGTGCAGCCCGGAAAAACCGTCTGGATCTTGCCAAGGGGTAACTACATGGAGGCCTGCCAACAGGTCGTCATAGCGACGAGCCAGCTCATGGCGGCGAGCGACAAATTGATCCAGTCGCTCAAGCTGGCTGACACCCAATGCTGCTTGAAGCTCGGTCATTCGGTAATTGAAACCCAAATCAACCTGCTGGTAGTACCAAGGGCCGTCTGGCTCGTGAGTCATTAATTGCCGGTCGCGGGTGATACCGTGACTACGCAACAAATTCATACGACTAGCCAGCTCATCGTTATTAGTCAGCGCCATTCCACCTTCGGCGGTAGTGATGATCTTCACTGGATGAAAGCTGAATACGGTGATATCGCTATAGCGACCATTGCCGATAAAGTCTCCCTTATACTTACCGCCAATTGCGTGGGAAGCATCTTCAATAATTTTAAAGCCAAAACGCTGACCAAGTGATTGGATAGCCTCCATGTCACAAGGCTGGCCACATAGATGAACCGCAACAACAACCTTAGGTAGACGCCCTTCTAACTCGGCAACTTCAAGTTTGGCTTGTAGCTCAACAGGGCACAGGTTGAAGGTAAGGGGATTGATATCGACAAAATCGACTTTGGCTCCACAGTACAAACCGCAGTTCGCTGAGGCGACAAAAGTCACCGGCGATGTCCATAACCAGTCTCCGGGCGCCAAACCCAAAGCCAAGCATGCGATGTGAAGTGCGGAGGTAGCGCTATTGACCGCCAACGCATGTCGGGCACCCACATGCTTGGCAACGCCTTCTTCAAACCGCGGTACCATTGGCCCTTGCGTTAGGAAGTCAGACTCTAGGACAGCAATGACGGCATTGATATCATCCTGATTGATGTCCTGCCTGCCGTAAGGAATCATATTCAAATGCTCCCGATTTTCTCTCGATTAGCGTCAATCCAGGCCTGTAAATCACCGTCGCTCATCCACTCAGTGTTATTGTCGCTTGAGTAAACAAATCCTTCTTCAACTTTTTTGCCATCTTTGATTCGGCTTGCGGTTTCGCCCCAACCATTGATGACCGGCAGAATTTTGAAATGCTCAGGATACTCGTACGTGTAATAGGAATCCTCCGCACTGATCATCTGTTCGTGTAGCTTTTCACCCGGACGTATTCCGATGACTTCTTGGCTTGCTTCAGGAGCAACAACCCGTGCCAAATCTGTCACTTTCATAGAAGGTATCTTTTTGACATAGATTTCGCCACCTACCATATCTTCGAAGGCATGCCATACAAGATCCACACCCTCCTCAAGAGAGATCATAAACCGTGTCATGCGATCGTCTGTAATGGGCAGTACACCTTGGTCTTTAATTGACATAAAGAAGGGTATGACCGAACCACGAGACCCCATTACATTGCCATAACGGACGACCGAGAACCTGGTGACGTGCTCGCCAGCATAGGCATTCCCGGAAACAAACAACTTGTCTGAAGCTAATTTGGTGGCGCCGTATAGGTTAATCGGCGAACTGGCTTTATCAGTCGATAATGCTACAACGCCTTTCACGCCTTTATCGATACAAGCGTCAATCAAATTCATAGCACCGTTGATGTTCGTCTTGACACATTCAAATGGATTATATTCAGCCGTGGGGACAATTTTCGTTGCGGCTGCGTGAACAACATAATCAACGCCATCTAAAGCACGATACAAGCGCTCTTTATCTCTAACGTCACCGATAAAAAAGCGTAAACGAGGATCATTTGCAAATTTCTTTGCCATATCCCACTGCTTCATTTCATCTCGTGAAAAAATGATAATTTTTTTGGGGTTATATTTAGCCAGTGTCATGGGTACAAAAGTATTGCCAAAAGAACCTGTACCACCCGTCACCAATATCGTAGCGTTATCAAACATCTTTTTCTCTCTTACGTAATTAATAGATTACATTTTGCAAGCTAAACTCAGCCCCAAAGTCCTTTCGTGTCAACAACCAACTTCCCGTCTAAAGTACGGCGCGCTATAGCTTTAAACTGTTTATGATCTACAAGTAAAACGCAAACATCCGCATTCTTAAGGGCCGTTTCAATGTCGACAAGTGTCATATGTGGAGACAGAGACGGAGGCAGAACAGCAATATTTGGCTCAACAGCGAGCATAGATCCCGCGTGGCGCTGGCCGATATTTTTCGCAATCATTAGCGCAGGACTCTCTCGCAAGTCGTCGATGTCAGCTTTAAAAGCTAAGCCGAAGCACGCGACAGTTACATCAGCAGCAGTTTTGTTAGGATTCGCTTGCAAGAATTCACCAATGCAGGCCATAACTTTCTCGACAACCCACGTCGGCTTATAATCATTTACGTTTCTGGAAACTCGAATGAGTTTGGCCTCCTCCGGCGCACTACTAACGATGAACCATGGATCAACTGCAATACAATGGCCGCCTACCCCGGGACCCGGCTGCAGAATACTCACCCTCGGATGGCGGTTGGCAAGCCTGACTAACTCCCAGACATTGATATCAAGCTTATCGCAAATAATAGAAAGTTCGTTGGCGAACGCAATATTCACATCTCGGAAACTATTTTCAGTCAGCTTGCACATCTCTGCCGTGCGGGCATTGGTAATCACGCACTCACCCTCTACAAAAGTCTTATATAAAGCGCACGCCGCTTCCGAGCACTTTGGCGTCATACCACCTACTACTCGATCATTTTGGACAAGCTCCCGTAGCACGTGGCCTGGGAGAACGCGTTCAGGGCAGTGCGCAACACGTACATCCGACTCTTCTCCGTGGGTTTGCGGGAACGTGAGATCAGGTCTCGCCTCCGCCAACCATCCAGCCATCTGTTCGGTAGCACCTACGGGAGACGTAGACTCAAGTATCACTAAGTCGCCTTTCTTTAATACTGGAGCAATCGACTTACTCGCTGACTCAATGTATCGCAGATCCGGATCATGATTCTCACCATTGAACGGGGTAGGCACTGCTATAAGGAACGCGTCAGCAGGCTCCGGCACTGTAGTAGCTCGCAAATAACCGCCCTTCACTGCAGCATGCACAACCATGTCGAGGTCCGGTTCAACTATATGAATTTCCCCGCGATTAATTGTATCAACCGCCTGTTGGTTGACATCGACGCCGATTACCTTGATTTTACGAGAAGCGAATACAGCCGCAGTCGGCAAGCCTATGTAACCGAGGCCGATCATGGATATGGTTTTAAATTGCATGGCTATTCCTGAATGGTCGTTTACTTACAACTGAGTTACATCATTATTTGGGCATATCAATTACTATTGAAGCGCGCTGATCAGCGCTTCTTTAATTCTATTGCAGGCCTGCCCGTCGCCATATGGATTATGAGCAAACGCCATACTATTGTAGTAACTCTGATCGGTTAGAAGTTTACACAACTCGGCGGTAATTACCTTAACACTCGTACCCACCAGCTTCACTGTTCCTGCCTCAACCGCCTCGGGCCTCTCGGTGGTATCGCGCATAACTAACACCGGCTTTGCCAATGAAGGCGCTTCCTCTTGAATACCACCTGAATCGGTCAAAATTAGGTACGAACGATTCATCAAGTAAACAAAAGGAAGATAGTCTAGCGGGTCGATCAAATGAATATTTTCGACTCCCACGAGAAGCCTATTAATGGGCTCTCTCACATTCGGATTCAGGTGTACCGGGTACACAATTTGAACATCGCGGAATGCCTTTGCTACCTCGATTAATGCTTGGCAAATTCGCTCGAACCCCCCCCCAAAACTTTCGCGCCGATGCCCAGTAACCAAAACAATCCTCTGATCATCTGGAAGAAAAGCAAACTGATCTCGAAAGCGTGTCTTTAATTTATCGTCGGTCTCTAGCTTATCAACAACTTCGAGCAAGGCATCTATTACCGTGTTACCTGTCACATGAATGCTGCTGTGTGGCACTCCCTCACGTTTCAGATTGCTCGCTGAAGTCTCCGTAGGCGCAAAATGCAAGGTAGTAAGGGTGCCTGTCAGTTTTCGGTTAGCCTCTTCAGGCCAGGGCGAATATATGTTCCCAGTACGCAAACCAGCTTCCACGTGCCCCACCGGTATCTGCTGATAATAGGAGGCTAACGTTGCTGCGAAAGTCGTTGCAGTGTCACCATGCACCAACACAACATCTGGCTTGACCTCAGTCAGTACGACCTTAAGCCCCTGGAGAATACTGGTTGTTACGTCAGTCAGATCCTGCCCAGGTTTCATTACGTTCAGATCGTAGTCCGGCTTAAGCTCAAACAACTCCAACACCTGATCGAGCATTTCGCGATGCTGACCGGTTACGCACACCTTGGCGTCAAACCTGTCGTCGGCTGCAAGTTTCAGGGCCAAAGGTGCCATTTTAATGGCTTCCGGGCGAGTACCAAATACGCAGAGAGTCTTAAGTTTATTCATGAGTTACCTTGGTAGCGACTGGCAGGGCTTCGCTCTGCTTTTGTCGAGATGAAACTCGACATTCCAGATATTTGTTGATTTTACTTATTCTACTGTGACTGACTTAGCCAAGTTTCTCGGCTTATCTACGTCGGTTCCCTTTACCAGCGCTACGTGATAGCTGAGCAGCTGCAGCGGAATGGTATAGACAATCGGCGAGACGCTTTCATGAACCCATGGCAGTTTGATATGGGTTATACCGTCACCGTTATCCAATTCAGCACGCTCACAGGCAAAGTTAATTAACTGGCCTCCGCGCGCACGTACTTCCTGCAAGTTTGACTTGAGCTTTTCGAGCAAGCTATCGCTGGGAGCAACGCTGACCACGGGCATGTCTTCATCTACTAGAGCTAACGGACCGTGTTTTAGCTCGCCAGCCGCATAAGCTTCGGCGTGAATGTAGGAGATTTCCTTCAGTTTAAGCGCACCTTCCATCGCGATGGGGTAATGCGTACCGCGCCCCAAAAAGAGTGCGTGGTGTTTGTTGGCAAAGGTATGGGAGAGCTCTTCGATGACGCCATCTAGCTCCAGTACCGACTCAACCAGTGCGGGTAAGCTACGCAAGGCACGCACATTGGCGGCAATCATCTCCGGTGCTCGCTTGCGCTCTTGAGCCAGGGCCGTTGTTAACCACAGCAGGGCGACCAGCTGGGTAGTAAAGGCTTTGGTAGACGCTACGCCAATTTCTGGGCCCGCTTGGGTAAGCAAACGCCAATCCGCCTCGCGCACCAAAGAGCTACCGGCTACGTTACAAATGGCCAGAGTGCCTAGATAACCTTGCTGCTTGGCATAGCGCAGCGCAGCGAGAGTGTCTGCTGTTTCGCCGGATTGAGAGATGGTGATCAACAAGGTGCCTTCAGGCACAGCCACATTGCGATAACGGTATTCGCTGGCCACTTCTACCTGGCACGGCAGACCTACCTGATCTTCAATCCAATAACGGGCTACTAGCCCCGCGTGATAACTGGTGCCGCAAGCCACAATGTGGACATTGCGGATATGCTTGAGCTGATCTTCCGCATCGGGGCCCAATATGGCGGTGAGCACATGATCATCACCTAAAGTACCGCTCAATGTATTGGCGATGGCTGCGGGCTGCTCGTAGATTTCTTTGAGCATGTAATGACGGTATTCGCCTTTATCCAGGCTATGCGCGGCATGCTCGTAGCGTTGAATCGAGTGTTCAACTGGCTGGTTATTGCCGTTCCAGATACTGCATTCATTTAGCGTAAGACGCGCATGCTCGCCTTCATTCAGATAGACGAACTGGTCAGTCACTTGCAGCAGAGCCAACGGATCGGAGCCGATAAATTGCTCTTCACTGCCTATGCCGATCACTAACGGGCTACCCATACGAGCGCAATACAGGGTGTTGGGCTCATCTTGATGGATAATGCCCAGCGCGAAGGCGCCATGTAGTTCCGCCAGAGTGTTACGCAACGCGCAGAGCATGTCGGGTTTGATGGCGTAATGGTGGGCTAATAGATGCGCAACGACCTCGGTGTCTGTATCTGAGGTGAATTGATAACCGAGGTTTTGTAAGCGCACGCGTAGCTTATGATGGTTCTCGATGATGCCGTTATGCACTACCGCGAGCCGTTCTGATAAGTGCGGATGCGCGTTCTGCTCAGACGGCTTGCCGTGGGTTGCCCAACGGGTATGCGCAATACCTAAGTGGCCATTAGCAGGACTCGACTCTAGCGCGCGCTCCAACTCAGCAACCTTACCCATGGCACGGGTACGTTGTATGCCATTGCCATCAGCGAGCACGGCAACGCCGGCTGAATCATAGCCGCGATACTCCAGCCGACGCAGGCCCTCTATGAGGATGGGGGTGATGTTACGCAGTGAGACTGCGCCGACTATTCCGCACATATTTAATAAATCTTCCTGTTAGAGGCAACTACTCATAACCGCTGCGCATTGCTGCAGCGACGCCGGCTTCGAGCACGGCGCTCCCTGTTGGTTCATTTTTTCAACGCTACCGCCCCAAGATTTGCAGTCGGCTTCTTGAGGACGTGAACAAGCGCACATTAATGCGATTCATTAAACAAAAGCTGATAAAGCACACGTAGTAGCTTCTCAAAGCTCTTGCTGGCGAATCGATCGGCATTCTCTGATGCCTGTTATATAGGATATTTATTTCAGAAAAGATTTCAGGCCGTCGATCTGAGGGCCTTCAGCGGCACACTCATCTGCTGCTGTCGGTGCATGAGACTTAGCAGGATGATTGCCCTTTCCTCGCCATCAAAACTGCTAAAAATGGCGTCCAGGTCGCGTAAAGGTCCTGTAGTCAGGGCAACAACATCACCGCTGGCAAAAATTGGTTCACTCGAAGGGCGTTGCTGTACACGACTGCGGATATTGCTCAGCAGTTGGTCAGACAGTGGTACCGCTTGATTGGCAAAGGTAACTAGACGCAAAACGCCCCGAGTTGACCGAATGGGATGCCAGCTTTCAGTGTATTCACAGAGTTTGATAAACAGGTAGCCCGGAAATAGCGGCTCGCTTAGAGAGACGGTTTTACCATGGCGAAGCCGATTCACTTGATGCAGCGGCAGGTAGCAAGTGTAAGTTTGATTGCGCAGATTCTCTTCCGCACGCGCCTCTTGCCGAGGTTTGCATTGGATGAGATACCATTTTTCTGTAGCTGCCTGTGACATCCTGTCCTTCAATCGCGCCTTGCTGAACGCGCTGCTGTATTGCTGGCTCGCGGCACCTGAGTGCTGGCAAACGGCCATTTTCGCGATGAACTTGAGGCAGTATGTTACAGACAGGGCCGTAAGGGCGACAAGCGTTAAACGGGAATTTGTTCTATTTAGCGCAATATAGTTGGTTGTTTTGAGTCATGGTTTTGGCTCGTAATGGTAGTAACTAGGCGGACTTACGGCGGTTTTGGGTGGTGTGATTCTGAGTTGTGAGACTGAGTTTGGTTTTGTGTCTTGGTGTGCTGCGGTCGTTTAGTTAATCGCGCCTCCCTGGTTGCACCTTGCCAGCCGCACCTCGCAGGGCATTAAAAAAATCGGCGTTCGTGATAACCCAAGCACTTTTCTTAGTCAGCTTTGTATTAATCGCCCCCCCTAGGTGGGATGGTTTAAGGCGTGCAGTTGCAAGGGTTTGTGTTCACGGTCGGGAAACTTGGCTTTTCTGGGCCTAGCTTTGCTACAGGTGAGTTCTGTCAGTTTTACAGTGTTTGGCTCATTACCGTTTTCGCCATTAGGCGAGCCAAGGTGGCATGCTTGCCCATGCCCCCTTAGCGATCCCCCAGGGCACCCAGCTGCGCGGCCCTTTGGGTTCGCTGCGTTGCTCAAGCTGCCGGGGACGTGCCTGGCCGGCCGCTCACAAACTCGGCGCTTCGCACCTCAGACACCGCGCACATCTTTTTCCGGCAACTATGCGCTACTCGCCCGCTCAGATGGGATGGTTTGTACCGTGCAGCTGAGTAAGCTTGTGTTCGCTATAGAGAAAACCGAGTGCTGGCATTGTGGGGCCGGGGGTGGGCTTGGCTATTGAGCTCAGCTGAACCTTTGCTGGCCGGGATGGAACCCGGCCTTCCGAAACCCAGCACCGCACACGCCTTTTTCCCGACAGCTCTGTGCTACTCGTCCGCTCAGATGGGGTGGTTTGGGGCGTGCAGTGGCGGTGGTTTTTGGTTACGGGCTAAGACATCAAGTGTTGGCATTGTGGGTCGGGGGTTGGTTTGGCTATTGGGTTCTGCTGGACCTTTGCTGGCCGGGATGGAACCCGGCCTTCCATGACTCTGCAGCGCTCCGCTCCATCCGGGAGCCCAGCGTTGGTGGGTAGCATGTGCACATAGGAAGGTCGAGTTCCATCTCGGCCCGCGTACTAATCGGCAATAAAGTGATAAATCCGTAGCACAGACCACCTAAACAGTGGGTGCCAAGCTGGCTGGCCGGGGGGGAACCCGGCCCTCCATAACCCTATCTGGAAGTACCGCGATGGTGCGAAGCAGGTATGGCTTGGAAGGTTGGGTTCTATGTCGGCAAGCGTGCTAACTGGCAATAAAGTGTTAACTCTGTAGCACAGACCACCAGAACAGTGCCTGCCGAGTTAGCTGGCCGGGATGGAGCTAGCCTTCCATAACCCTGCTCTGCTGCATCTTGAAGGCCAACGTTGATGCTAGGCAGGTATGGCTGGGGAGGTTGGGTTCTATGTCGGCCAGCGTGCTAACTGGCAATAAAGTGTTAACTCTGTAGTACAGACCACCTAAACAGTGGGTGCCGAGCTGGCTGGCCGGGATGGAGGTTGGCGTTCCAGAGCGCTGCTCTATGACGGTTAGAATCCGTCGTTGGTGGAAACTGTTGTGGCTGGGAAGGTCGAGTTCCATCTTGGCCAGCGTGCTCGTCTGGCAATAAAGTGTTAACTCTTTAGTACAGGCCACCTAAACAGTGGCTGCATAGCTAGTCGGCCGGGATTGAGGCTGGCCTTCGTGAACGCCGCTCTATTACGGTTAGAATCCGTCGTTGGTGGAAACTGCTGTACTTGGGAAGGTCGAGTTCCATCTCGGCCAGCGTGCTTGAATGCACCGCTGTTGGCCGGGATGGAACCCGGCCCTCCGAAACGCTGCTCTGTTATAGGTAGGGTTCATTAGTTTTGCGAAACTGCTGTGGCTGGGAAGGTCGGGGTTTATCTCGGCACTGGTGCTCGTCTGCACCGCTGCTGGCCGGGATGGAACCCGGCCCTCCATAAATCTGCTCTGTTACGGATGGAGTCCAGCGTTGGTGCGAAGCAGGTTTTACTAGGAAGGTCGAGTTCCATCTTGGCCAGCGTGCTCGTCTGCACCGCTGCTGGCCGAGATGGAACTCGGCCCTCCAGAAAATAGCTGGGATTCATTATTGGGATGGCATTGCTGTGCCAATGAGCTGTGGCTTGTGTTGGCTGGCGGGCTTTAGGTTGGGATGGTTACTTGTAGCTCTTTAGATTTTTCCTGTGCTGCTTGTCGTAATTTGCTGGCTAGGATGGCTTTGGCGCCTTCGTCGCCGTGGACTAGGCGTACTTCTTTGGGCCAGTGGTGCATGCCAGTAATAAAGCCGACCAAGCCCTTTTGATCGGCGTGCGCTGAGTAACCTCCTATGGTGTGTACGCCTGCGTTGATGGTGTAGCGTTCGCCATCCAGGTCTACGTAGCCGTTTTGTGGGCCGTGCTGTTGGATGGCGTGGCCTGGTGTGCCGCGGGCTTGATAGCCGACGAAGACGACATTGTGCCGAGCATCCCCTAGCATGGCTTTGAGGTAATTGACGACCCTGCCTGCGGTACACATACCACTGCCAGTGATGACGATAGCGGGCTGGCGGGTTTGGTTGAGACGGTTAACCATGCTCTGGTGCTGGGCATGGGTGTTTACCGTCAATAGTTGCTTGAAGGCCAGTGGCTGACGACCAGTCACTACCCGCTTAAGGGCTTCTGCGTCCCACCAGGGTTTAAGTTCGCGATATAGTTTGGTAAAGCGCGTTGCTAATGGTGCATCCAGTATCACCGGAATTTTCTGCCAGGCTTGAGCACCGTCGATGATGCTTTCCAGCTCGTAGAGTAGCTCTTGGGTGCGGCCGATACTGAACGCGGGAATAATCACACTACCCCCATCAGCTAACGCGCGCTCCAATACTTGCTTTAAGCGAGCTCGCCGATTGCGGCGACTCTCGTGCAAGCGGTCACCGTAGGTGCTTTCGAGCACCACCACGTCAGCGGCGTAAGGTGGGCGTGGCGCCGGCAGCATGGGTGCGTGGGGCGCACCCAGGTCTCCGGAGAATACGATGCGTTTTGTTCTGTTTTGCAGCGGGTAACGCACATCGCACTCGACATAGGCCGACCCCAGGATGTGCCCGGCGCGTTGAAAGCGAATACGGCAAATCAGATCTGGGCGCTCAAGCAAGGTCACCCATTTTTTATAGGGATGGCCTTGCAGCCTGCCCGCCACTTTTTGCACAAAGCGGTTTGCTAGATTAGCGTCACGCTTGATACCCACCTTAAAGGCATCTTCCAGCACCGCAGGCATAAGAGCGGCTGAAGGCTCGGTGCAATGAATGGCCTGCTGAAAACCTGCGGCTATCAGCCAAGGTAGGCGGCCGATATGGTCTACATGCACATGTGTAACAACCAGTGCGCGCACCGACTCCAAAGCAAATTCAACAGCCAACCTATCCTGCCCTGCGCCCGCGCCAGACGTCTCGGCGCCTTGAAACAGGCCGCAATCAATTAACAGGCTGTCGCTATCAGTCAACCACAATTGGTGACATGACCCGGTTACTCCACTAACAGCACCGTGGTGCTGAATCCTTGGATATTCATCACACATAGACAAGCTCCTTTTGTGCAGCGAAGCTTATGTATCTCACTCAAAAAAATCGGCGAACCAGTCCACAATTCCCGCTCAAACCCCATATCCGATCCCGAGATTACAGAGAGACTCTTTCGCAAATCGAGTATTTACGGGCTATATAGGGTTGCAGCAGTTGACAACCTCAATCACAATCGCCGCAGCAACTGGCTTATCGAGCCACTGGGTTTTGCGGATGGCTTGACCCAACATAAGGCAGAAACTAAAGTTGCCGCCCTATTTACTTGAATCAGCTGCCTAGTTTTGGATGGCTCAATACCGAATGATCAAATCGATTATTGTTGTCTGTGTTGGCAATATCTGCCGTAGCCCGACCGCGGAAGCCTTGCTGCAAGCCAAGCTGGCGGACAGCCAGATTCAGGTGTGTTCGGCAGGCCTAGGTGCCTTGGTAGACAAGCCCGTAAACACCACTGCCGCAGAGGTAATGGCTGCTGCAGGTTATTCACTGCCTAACCACAAAGCCAGACAACTGACGCCCGCTATGCTGCGTGACGCTGATTTAGTGCTGGCGATGGAAAACGGCCATATACAGTCTATTCACGCGATGGCTCCCCACGCGCGCGGCAAGACTATGCTGTTGGGTAAATGGCTAGAAAATAAAGAGGTGCCTGATCCTTACCGCCAGCAGTTACCGGCATTTGAACATGTATTCCGGATAATGGAACAAGCAACCAATGCATGGTTGCCCTATCTTAAACACTGACTTTTATTTGTAATGGAAAACACCCCGTAATGCAGACTACTTCCGCGCCTACCGCCAACGAAACGAGCGACGAAATCGATCTATTGGCCCTACTGGGTGCACTGATTGATCACAAGCTGACTATCATTGCCTGTACTCTTGTGTTCGCGGTCTGTGGTATCGCTTACGCCTTGCTATCTACCCCAATCTACCAGGCCAACGCCGTTATTCAGATAGAAGAGAAGTCGCAGGGCATCGGCAGCTTATTGGGCGATGCGTCTGGTGGTGATATGTTTTCCAGCGCCAGCGCGGCAACAACCGAAATAGAATTACTTAAATCACGCAAGGTGATTGGTCAAGCTGTTGACAACCTAAAGCTGGACATCGTCGCAGAGCCCAAGCTGATGCCGGTGATTGGCTCTTTTTTCTACCGTCGCTTTAGCCCTACATCAGATGAGCCATTAGCCAACTCTTTTCTTGGCTTTGATAGTTATGCCTGGGGCGGTGAGCGGCTACAAATATTCCAGCTTGAAGTGCCGCCCGTTTACGAGGGTAAACAGCTTGTTTTGCGTGCTGAAGAAAATAGTGGATTCACACTGCTGAATGAAGACGGCGAAACCCTTGTGACTGGCGCAGCAGACCAACCGCTGGACGAGCAAGGCTTTCGCATTCAAATTGAAAAGCTATCCGCTCACCCCGGCACTGAGTTCCTGGTAGCCAAGCGTAATGATCTTAGTACTATTCTCGACTATCAACGCCGCGTAGGCGCAAGTGAAAAAGGCAAAGATTCCGGAATCGTTTCGCTAAGCTTGGAAAGTCCCCACCCTGCCAAAGCCACTGCCACCCTGAATGAAATCAGTCGCCTTTACGTACGTCAGAATGTAGAGCGCAAGTCTGCTGAAGCCCAGCAGAGTCTGGATTTTTTGAAAGAACAACTACCAGAAGTGCGCCGCCAGCTTGAAGCCGCAGAGAATGCGCTAAACGAATATCAAGCCAGCGCTGGCTCCGTGGATATAACGCTTGAGACACAAGCTGTATTGGACCAGGTGGTAGAGCTGGAGACCGCCATTTCCGAGCTAGCCCTGAAACGCTCAGAGATGGAGCGCCGTTTCACCCGCCAGCACCCCAACTATCAAGCCCTGATGGAGCAAAAGCGTCAGCTCGAAACACGCCGAGACGACCTGCTCAAGCGCGTAGGCGGCCTGCCAGAAACGCAGCAAGAGCTGTTGCGTTTCGCGCGCGATGTAAAAGTTAGCACTGAAATCTACACTGCCATGCTGAATAAATCTCAGGAGCTGGACATCGTTCGCGCTGGCACCGTGGGTAACGTACGCATTATTGACGACGCCGTGGTTGACACCTCGCAGCCCGTTAAGCCAAAGAAAGCGCTGATCGTGGTGCTCGCTACATTGCTGGGCGGCATGCTGGGTGTAGCCATTGCGTTGCTGCGCCACGCTCTGAACCGGGGTATCGAAAATCCCGAATTGATTGAACAAATGGGCCTACCCGTTTACGCAGCAGTGCCGTTTAGTAAGGATCAACAGATACTTGAACGTGGCAGCAAATCTAAAGGAAATATTCAAGGTTCACATTTGCTGGCAGCGACCAATCCAGCAGACCTCTCGATCGAAGCGCTGCGCAGCCTGCGTACCAGCCTGCATTTTGCGATGATGGAAGCCAAAAATAATATCTTGATGATTTCTGGCCCAAGCCCTAGCGTGGGTAAATCGTTCATCTCTGCCAACTTGGCCGCCATCGTCGCGCAGACTGGGCAGAAAGTCGTAATGCTTGATGGCGATATGCGCAAAGGCTATGTGCACAAGCTATTAAACCGCGAGCCTGAGCCTGGCCTTTCCAATATGCTGGTGAGCACCCATGCATTAGCGGACATAGTTCACAAAACTGAAGTAGAAAACTTGCACTTTATATCTCGCGGACAGATCCCTCCCAATCCGTCGGAATTATTGATGCATGCTAACTTCGAAACATTGCTCAAAAAATTAAGCAGCATGTATGACCTGGTAATCGTAGATACACCCCCTATACTGGCCGTTACCGATGCCGCATTGGTAGGGCGTTTGGCGGGCACCAGCCTGATTGTTACCCGCTTCGGCTTAAACCCGGTAAGAGAAATTGAGCAAACGTTGCAACGTTTCCGTAACAATGGTGTTGATATAAAGGGCGCTATCTTCAACGCCGTTGAGAAAAAGGCATCTGCCTACGGCTACGGAAATTACGGCTATTATCAGTACGAGTATAAATCTGACAGCAAGTAAAGTAGGCTGATCAAAGATAAGGGCTTTCAATACCGAGCCCGACGCGTATAATCGAATATGAATTTCAATTCGCAAGGAGACGAGTTATGAAAAAACACACATTTGCAATGGTGGCCAGCGGCCTACTGCTCGCCTCCAGCGTGAGCTTCGCCCAAGCACCTACTGATACTGGTCCGTCCGGTGTTGATGGTACTGGTAATCCTGCTCCCACCACTCCCCCAGTTGGCAAGCCTCCTGTAGAGGGTGCATTAGGTGGTGTTGGCGGTGCTGGAATCGCTTTGGGTGTTGCGGCAGTCGGCCTCGCCGCAGTTGCAGCTAGCGATAGCAGCGACGGTTCGGATGACGGCGCTACTGGCACTACTGGTACTACCGGCACCAATTAATATTGGGTAGGTAGCACCCTGAAGCCACCTGAAACCCTGTTTCGGGTGGCTTTTTTATTATGCGAATTAATTAAGCTCCCGATCACGATAAAAGATAAGAATCCACCACCATGAACCGTCTTTCTCTAGCTGCGCTCAGCACTTCAGCACTCCTACTGCAAGCCTGCATGTTCTCCCCGGGCATGCATATGGATACAGACCGCTTGATAGCCGAAAATTCGGTAGAAGAAAGCTTGGTTGAAATGGTGCAGATCACACCCAAGGTGCTAGCCCAAGAGAAGGCCGTCGCGCCGGACCGCGAAGTGCCAGCAGCGTTGCTCGGCTATACGCCTGAAAATTATCGTATCGGACCTAATGACGCGCTGTTTATCACTGTGTGGGATCACCCTGAACTGACCATACCCGGCGGGCAACAACAGGGTTCATCCGCCAACGCACGTGTTGTGCGTGATGATGGCACCCTCTTTTATCCTTTTATCGGTAACGTACAGGTATCTGGGCTAACGCAGGAAGAGCTACGCAAAATTATCAGCGACCGTCTGGCCCGTTATATTGAGCAGCCGCAGGTTGACGTCAATATTATTGAATACAACAGCCAGAAGATAACGCTAAGCGGTGCATTTATGCAGCCCGGTTTACAGGCAATCAATTCGCAACCGCTCACCTTATTGCAAGCAATCGGGCAAGCGGGCATCGATCCTGATCGCGCGGACCTGTCCAGCCTGAACCTGATTCGCGATGGCGAGGTTTATACCCTTGATTATGACTACCTGACCAGCAACCCAAGCGCGGTTGGCAATGTGTATCTCAAACCGGGCGACAAGCTGCATTTAGCATTGAATGACTCCCGCAAGATTTTTGTGATGGGTGAAGTCGAACGCCCCTCAGCGCTGCCTTACAGCACCAGCCGCATGACCTTGAGCGAAGTTTTGGGCACCGTGGGCGGACCCTCACCTATTTCTGCCAGCGGCCGCGAAGTTTATGTAATCCGTGGCGTGGAAAACCTGGAAACGCAGAAAGCGACTATTTTCCAGTTAAATGCTCAATCACCTTCTGCTTTTATTCTTGCGAACCAGTTTGAGATGCAACCACAGGATGTGGTCTTTGTTGGCGCCGCAGGTATCACCCGCTGGAACCGCTTTGTCAGCCAGCTATTCCCCAGTGCTAGCCTCTTGGGCACCGGTGTTCGCATAGGTAGCGATTACAACGATATCAGTAACGACTAAGGCGACCCTGTGAATTTGTTTACTCGCGGGGGCCTATTGGTCTTGGCTGCGGTTTGCTTGCCTGCATGCAACTCCATGACCGCCACTTCAATTGAATCGCTCAACCTTGCCATTAGTGGCAAGGCCAACGTCATCTCCGTGGATTACATTCGCTCGGTCAAGGCAGACAGCTTGTATATTCAGGCTGGCGCCACAGAGGGCTTGTTTGTTACGCCGGCGCACAGCGGCGAGCGGGTAAACTGGTACGGCTTGACCGAAGAGGTGCAAACCGACCACGGGCGGGTTACTCAGTTGCTCGGCGTTGAAGATGATGCGCTCATTCCGCTTATCCCGCAGGATCCTTTTATCACCGGTTTGATGCAGGTTGCGGACGGAGCTCAAGTGCTGCGCTACGCAGACTATCCTCTTGCGTATCAGACGGGGCTTGAGCAATACGCCACTTATCATCGTGGGCCTGTAGAAAACATAGACATTCTCGGTTCAGTTCAGCCCCATCAGCGCATAGATGAATCCATCTGGATGCCGCAGCTGGATTACAAAGCCATCAACTATTATTGGCTCGATATGCAAACAGGCCAGGTACGCCGCAGCATTCAGCATATTTCGCCTACGCTGCCTGTCATGGACATAACCCTGACGCGATTGCCAAGCATGGGAGAGAACCCGTGAAGCGCGCTTGGATCATACCGTTCATCACCGGCTGCAGCTTTACGATGTTCTCTGCATTTAGCCATGCAGCGCAAACCGTTAATGTGAGCGGCGCCGTTCAGCGCCCTGGAGACCTTGCTTGGCAGCCCGGAGCGCGCTTACTCAATGCGAGTATCGGCGCGGGCGTCGCCGACGACGCTTGGTATCAAGGTGCTGCATTACTGCGCAAAAGTGCCATTCGCGACCAGCGTAAGCTCAAGCACGGCATACTCTTTGATTTACAGTCGGCTGTTGTTAATGCGCGCGCCACTGCCAGCCCTGAAACTGGGGATCTACTGGCCAGCTGGCACCAGCGTGTACAAAATATGCCAGTGACGGGCCGTGTGTCTGCTGAATTGAATCCGCTGAAGCAATACCTCACCGAGTTCAATCCGTTACTTGAGCCTGATGATCAGATTATATATCCGCGACGCCCTAGCCAGGTACGCGTGATGGGTGCCGTGCAGCAGGATTGCGTGCTCGATTTTGTGCCCGCGCGTGATCCCGCTGATTACGTGGCAGAGTGCACGCTGCATGAGGCAGCCAACCGGGAATATCTCTACCTGGTTCAGCCTGATGGCAAGGTGCAGTCCATAGGTATCGCCTATTGGAATGCTGAAGATGCTTGGATAGCGGTTGGCGCAGTACTCTACGTGCCGTTCGAGCCCGCTTTTTTTGGCCCCAGCAGCGGCGAATTCAATAAAGAAATGGCCACCTGGCTAGCGACTCAGTATCGGCTGACAGGCGGTTATAGTGAGTAAATGTTATTTGCGATTTTTCGCCCCTCTTTTTTCCAGCGCTGGCTTCATACGCGGCTGCTTTATAGGCTCTTCCGCTGCCGGACCATTCGTTGCGCTGCCGTTGCTGATGGCCGCCGCGACGGCTAGTTGGGCTGATGACAATAGCCGTTATCGGACCACTCAACACGACTTTGGCGGTGTGGGACTGTTACAAACCCCTACCGCGCGTATGGCACCCGAAGGCGCCCTGAGCTTCAACGCTAACCGCACCAGCCCTTACAGCCGCTACAGCATCTCTGCTCAGCCGCTACCCTGGCTGGAAGGTACGCTGCGTTATATTGCGATTACCAACCGGGATTACTCAGCTGACCCTGACGGCGAACAAAGCCTGAAGGACAAGGCCATCGATGCCAAATTTCGCCTATGGCGAGAAAGCTATTGGGCACCGGAACTTGCTTTGGGTTTTCGCGACGTGGGTGGTACCGGCCTGTTTTCCAGCGAATTCTTTGTTGCCAATAAACGGATATACGACTTCGACTTTAGCTTGGGGCTTGCCTGGGGTTATATCGGCAATCGCGGTGACGTAAGCAATCCGTTCTCGCTGATAAGCGACAGCTTTGATGAACGCACCCGCGATGACGCACAAGGCGGTACGTTTAACACGAGCAGTTACTTCAGTGGTCGCCCGGGTTTCTTTGGTGGCGTTGAATATCAAACTCCGTGGGACAAGCTACGCATTAAAGCTGAGCTGGAAGGCAACGACTATCAATCCGAGCCACAAAATAATAACCAGGATCAGGACTCTCCCATCAACTTTGGCGCGCTTTACAGCGTCACTGATGGCATCGACATTACCGCGGCGTGGGAACGTGGCAACACCGCGATGTTTGGCATTACCTTCCATACCAATTTAAAGACGGGCAGCATGCCTAAGAAGGTGCTCGACCCTGCGCCAGAGGCACGTAAACCTTTGCCTGTGGGTGTCACGGGTGCGGCAGTGGATTGGGAAAACGTCAGCCAGCGCCTGCAACGCAATGCCGGCATCAAGGTGCAGGAAATATCCTTACACGGTGACGAAGTTATCGTTACGGGCGAACAAGGTACCTTCCGCGATCGCGCTAAGGGCTTAGGCCGTGCTGGCAGAGTGCTCGACAACAGCCTAGGCGAAGGTGCCTACGATTGGTACACCTTGGTTTATCGCTCGCGCGGTATGCCCATCAGCCAAACCAGCATCAATGCCGAAAAACTGCGCGAATACGAGCGCAACGAAATTGATCGGCAAACGCTGCGACGCTCTACGGCCAACGCCGTACCGTCCATATTGGATGACGAGGTCGTTTATACGGCCCCGCTGGATCGCACCGATTTTGGTACATCGCTTGGCTACAAACAGAACGTGGGCGGCCCTGATGCCTTCCTGCTGTACCAGTTTCTGCTGCGCTTTGACGGCGCTTACTACTTTGACCGCAATAAGTGGGTGCACGGTAGCCTAGGTGTGAACCTACTGAACAACTACGATCAGTTTGAATACGACGGCCCAAGTAACTTGCCGCGCGTACGAACTGACCTTCGGCAGTACATGACCACCTCTGACGTGCAGCTGGGGCATTTGCAATACACCCAGACCGAACAGCTTGATCGCGATCTCTATGCAATGGGTTATATTGGTTTGTTCGAGTCCATGTACGGCGGCGTTGGCGGTGAAGTGCTTTATCGCCCCTATGATGCTAATTGGGCCTTGGGTGTGGATGCCAACTGGGTGAAGCAACGCGGTTATGAGCAGCATCTCAGCTTCCGCGACTATTCCATCTTCACCGGCCACGTTACTGGTTACTTGAAAACCGGATTCCACAACATCCTTGCCAAAGCCAGCGTTGGTCGTTATTTGGCCGGCGACTACGGTGGCACCCTGGATCTGTCTCGTCGCTTTAACAACGGTGTTTCGATTGGCGGATGGGCGACCATGACCAACGTATCGAAGGAAGAGTTCGGCGAGGGTAGCTTCGATAAGGGCATATATGTGAGCTTCCCGTTCGACGCCTTCTTCGCACGCTCGACCACTTCCAGCGGCACTGTGGCTTGGAACCCGCTGACCCGGGACGGTGGCGCGCGACTGGCTCGCTATTATCAACTTTACGACCTGACAGCAGATCGCGATCTCGACCGCTTTGATGACGGGTTCGGCAGCATAACGGAATAATCATGCAGTCCACCCTGTTGCGTCTCTGGACGCGGTATCGCACCGTCTTCAAGGTAGCCTTTTTTATGCTGCTGGCATTGGGCTTATATCTTGGTATGCGCCCAACGCCAACCCCCGCTGCCTACAACTGGCAGGCTTCGCTCTATCACGCGGGCGGTTTGTTCTCGCTGACGATCCTCAGCTACCTAGCCTTCCCGCGCTGGCGTTGGTGGTTTCGTGCGCTGTTCATGTTCAGCATTGGGGTGGCCGTAGAGTACGTGCAGTCCTTCCACCCGACCCGTACTGCTGAATGGGCCGATATCTATGCCAACTCCAGCGGGATAGCTGTTGGTTTGCTGCTTGCCAGCGTTTACATCTTCTTTGCGCGCAGGCAAGCGCGTAGCTCTTGACCTCTGAGTCGGCTGCTTGCTTTATGGAGGGCCGGGTTCCATCCCGGCCAGCAGTGTCAGCGGCAGCTCCGTTGGTCGAGATGGAACTCGACCTTCCAAAAAAAAACAGAGCCACAGGCGGAGCCAGGAACAACCAGCATTTGCCGCCCCACCAACACCACGCGGGCTGCTTTATGGAGGGCCGGGTTCCATCCCGGCCAGCGGTGTCAGCGGCAGCTCCGCTGGTCGAGATGGAACTCGACCTTCCAAAAAAAGCCGGAGCCACAAGCGGAGCCAGGGACAACCAGCTTTTGCCGCCCCACCGACACCACGCTAGCTGCTTTATGGAGGGCCGGGTTCCATCCCGGCCAGCGGTGTCGGCGGAATCACGTTTAATTGTTATGCCGCACGACCTCCAGCAGACGCAATTCCATTTATGCCTAGATCGCCAACCGCGAACCAGCGCACATCTTTGAAATCATATTGCCATCAAAGCTGCAAACTGCGGACCGCGTCTCATCAACAGCCACTTTATGACTGTTAAGTTCTACTAAACACCTAAAACGACAAGGATGACGTTGAATGAGCCGATCTACTTACAGCATCAACAACCGGCACTTTGAAGTCTGGCGCGGCTGGCATTACCACACCCCCAAGCCTCAACCGGAAATCCCCTACGACATTCAGCTGGTAACACTGCGCCTGGTTGACGCCCTGCCCGCCTCCGAACTGCAACAAATGGAATTGGATGCTCGCATGGTACAACCTGCCAAGCATGTGCACTTCAAGCGCCAGCGCACTCAAGAGATACTGAATGCCGGCCATGGCAGTTGTTCGTTACAGCACCCGGAGGTAGCGCGCGCCGTGTTAGATGTATTGGAAGATCAGCACGCCAAACGGTACAAACTGATTGCTTGGTGCATCATGCCCAACCAACTACATGTACTGATCGAGCCATGCTTCCCGCTCGCGCGGATTGTTCAGGATTGGAAAGCCATCACCACACGTTGGGCGCTTCAGCACAACACCCGGCTGGGACTGAAATTGAAGAGCAAAGGCTTGTGGATGAAGCGTTATCAAGATCGATTTATTCGCGACAAAAAGCACCTCACCGAGGTCATTCGTGACCTACATGAAAGCCCAGTTGTTGCTGGCTTGTGTGAGACTCCCGAAGAATGGCACTGGTCCAGCGCACACAACAAACGGCACTAAACTCCTTGTCTTCTTCTAACGGTTGCAGCTACCCCGCTTGTTCGTTGCCACGGCTTGTATGACACTACCTGCCATCTAATACCCAGCTTAGCGTTTGCAGGCTGTGGCGGGACTTTCGGGGAGATAACACATGCAGGCAAGCGACCAGGCCGCCTTACTAGAGGCCATCATCAAGATCGCGCGGGACGCAGGCGATCTGATTCTCGAGGTGTACAAAAGCGACTTTGAGGTGCGCGGCAAAGATGATGCCTCGCCCGTCACCGCAGCAGACGAGCAAGCAGAGGCGCTGATTCTCAAAGGCCTGAGATCGCTAGACGTGCAGTTCCCGATCATTGCCGAGGAAGCTCATGCCGCTGGGGATATACCCCAAGTTGATGACTGTTTCTGGCTAGTTGATCCGCTGGATGGCACCAGAGAGTTCGTCAACCGCAATGGTGAGTTCACCGTCAATATTGCGTTGATAGAAGATGGCAAGCCCTTGCTGGGGGTGGTGTTGGCACCCGTACTTAATCAACTGTATGCCGGCTCGCGCGACAACGGCGCATTTATGGAAGGCGGCGACGCTGCGCGCCGTGACATTCACGTGCGTAAGCCATCAGCGGCCGGTTTGGACGTACTGGCTAGCCGATCACACGGCGATGCCGCAGCGCTGACCCAGCTTTTAGAGGGTCGCAAAATCAACTCCACGATTGGCGCTGGCTCCTCGCTTAAGCTGTGCCTGATTGCCGCTGGGCAGGCTGATATCTACCCACGTATGGGCCGCACTATGGAATGGGATATTGCCGCAGGGGATGCTGTGTTGCGAGCAGCGGGTGGATTGGTGCAAGTGTTTGATGGCGCGCCTTTGGGGTATGGCAAACCCGGGTTTGAGAACCCGCATTTTGTTGCTTGCGGGGCAGAGGCGTTTTTCTGATTGCCAGTGGGTTGTTAGGGTGACGTGGCGGCTTAATGGAGGGCCGGGTTCCATCCCGGCCAGCGGCCGCTGACCAGTACACCGCTGCTGTTCTGTGCCTCGCAGCAAGAGGGATGTGGTCTGCGAGCGTGCTGGTCGAGATGGAACTCGACCTTCCAAAACTACTGCCGGCGTTGGGGACAATGCCAGTGCCTAACGCCTATCCAACCCTATCCAGTGCATAGCAACCACGCGGTGTGGCCGATGGAGGGCCGGGTTCCATCCCGGCCAGCGGCGTCGCCAAGGTACACCGCCGTTGTAGTGTGCCTCGCAGCAAGAGGGATGTGGTCTGAGGGCGCGCTGGTCGAGATGGAACTCGACCTTCCAAAACTCCCGCCGGCGTTGGGAACCATGCCAGTGCCTAGCGCCAGCGGTCAGCATCCACTCTGTTGAGCCCTATGGAGGGCCGGGTTCCATCCCGGCCAGCGGTGCCAACAAGTACACCGCTGTTGTAGTGTGCCTCGCAGCAAGAGGGATGTGGTCTGCGGGCGCGCGGGTCGAGATGGAACTCGACCTTCCACAACCCCCGCCCTGCATTGGGAACAACGCCAGTGCCTAACGCCAGCGGTCAGCACCCACCTGATGAGCCCGATGGAGGGCCGGGTTCCATCCCGGCCAGCGGCGGCGCCAGGTACACCGCTGTTGTTCTGTGCCTCGCAGCAAGAGGGATGTGGTCTGTGGGCGCTGGTCGAGATGGAACTCGACCTTCCAAAACTCCCGCCCAGCGCCTGCCGTCTGCTATACCCCAGTGCATAGCAACCACGCGGTGTGGCCGATGGAGGGCCGGGTTCCATCCCGGCCAGCGGCGTCGCCAAGGTACACCGCTGTTGTAGTGTGCCTCGCAGCAAGAGGGATGTGGCCTGTGGGCGCGCTGGTCGAGATGGAACTCGACCTTCCACAACTCCCACCCAGCGCTTGCCGCCTGCTATCCAACCCCAGTGCATAGCAACCACGCGGTGTGGCCTATGGAGGGCCGGGTTCCATCCCGGCCAGCGGCGGCGCCAGGTACACCGCTGTTGTTCTGTGCCTCGCAGCAAGAGGGATGTGGTCTGTGGGCGCTGGTCGAGATGGAACTCGACCTTCCAAAACTCCCGCCCAGCGCCTGCCGTCTGCTATACCCCAGTGCATAGCAACCACGCGGTGTGGCCGATGGAGGGCCGGGTTCCATCCCGGCCAGCGGCGTCGCCAAGGTACACCGCTGTTGTAGTGTGCCTCGCAGCAAGAGGGATGTGGCCTGTGGGCGCGCTGGTCGAGATGGAACTCGACCTTCCACAACTCCCACCCAGCGCTTGCCGCCTGCTATCCAACCCCAGTGCATAGCAACCACGCGGTGTGGCCTATGGAGGGCCGGGTTCCATCCCGGCCAGCGGCGCTGCCAAGTACACCGCTGTTGTTCTGTGCCTCGCAGCAAGAGGGATGTGGTCTGTGGACGCGCTGGTCGAGATGGAACTCGACCTACCATTAACCCCCACCATTATTGGGAACAACGCCAGTGCTCAATACTCGCAGCACGCTGCTCCGTAGAGGCTAGGATCGGGCTTTTCTCGCTAATGCTCTAAATAAAAAAACCGCATCGAGATGCGGTTTTTTTAATACTGGTACTAGATCGGCTTAAGCAGCAGGCTGAACTGCTTTCACCATACCGGCTAACTCACCAGACTCATGCAGCTCAGCGATAATGTCGCTGCCACCAACTAGCTCACCACCGACCCACAGTTGTGGGAAGGTTGGCCAGTTGGCGTAGCCCGGCAGGTTACTGCGAATGTCCGGGTTTTGCAGAATGTCGACATAAGCAAACTTCTCGCCACAGGCCATCAGTGCCTGTACTGCGCGAGCAGAAAAGCCGCACTGTGGGGCGTTTGGCGCGCCTTTCATGTAGATCAGTACCGGGTTGCTGGCGATCTGTTCTTTGATGGTATCGATGACATCCATGGTAACTCCTCGTAACTGGGTAAGGCGTTCGAACACTTTGCTGGGCAAACATTCTACAGCAATGAGTCGCGTTATGCTGCCACCACCTCAACACTCACACCGTTGACGGCCGCATTGCCGGTGACCGGATCAAAGAAGCGCTCATCGGTCAGGTCGTTGGCGCTGACGCCCGCGTTACGCTCCGCGGTCTCCATCTGAGTGCCCACACGGTTATGACCCCAGCCATGCGGTAGGCTGACGACGCCTTTCACCACTTCATCGGTTGCACTCACTTTTACTTGTACAGCGCCAACGCGCGAGCGCACGGTCACCAACTGGCCATCTTGTAAACCACGCTCGACAAGATCCTGCGGGTGCATCAGCAGTTGGTCTCTTGGCTTACCTTTCACCAGGCGCTGATAGTTGTGCATCCAGGAGTTGTTGCTGCGCACGTGACGCCGGCCAATCAGGCGCAATTCGCCCTCTTTTGGCTGCAAGGTATCCAGTTCATCCAACACCCGCTTTAGGTCCTCGAGCATCAATGGTTGTGCCAACTCGATGCGTTTGCTGGCGGTTTGCAAGCGGCGTAACAGGTTAGGCTGCAACGGACCCAAATCGATGCCGTGCGGATGCTTCTGTAGTTCAGCCAAGTTCAGGCGATTGCCGTGGGGGCCGCTCTTCAGTGCTATATCAACCATCTGTGCCGGTGGCATAGTTTCCCGCGCCGTGGTGCCCATTACTTGCGCAAACGCCTGACCCAGGCCGACGAATATTTCCCAGTCATGCAATGCGCCTGCGGGTTTAGGCAATACCGGCTCGTTGTAACGGGTAACGTTGCGCACGGCGAAGTTGTTAAAGGTAATGTCGTAGTGATCGTGCTCAAGCGATGAAGTAGGTGGCAAAATCACATCGGCGTGCCGTGTGGTTTCGTTGATATATAAGTCCACGCTGACCATAAACTCCAAGCCTTCCAGCGCCTGATCCAGACGGCGACCGTTGGGGGTAGACAGCACCGGATTGCCCGCTGAGGTGAACAGCGCTTTGATTTGCCCGTCACCCGGCGTGAGTATCTCTTCGGCCAATACCGCTGACGGCAGCTCGCCATTAAATTCCGGCAGCCCGGAGACGCGGCTTTGCCAGGCATTGAAGTGACCGCCTTTGCTTTTGCTCACATCAAACGCGGGCTCTGGAAATAGCGAACCACCTGGCACATCCAAATTACCGGTCACCAGGTTGATGACCTGAATCAGCCACTGACACAGCGTACCGTAGCGTTGCACCGAGACACCCATGCGGCCATAGCAAACAGCATGCTCAGCCGCAGCAAAGTCCCGCGCCAGCTGCTTGATCTGCTCGGCAGGCACGGCGCAATAGGCTGCCATTTTTTCGGCCGTAAATTCGCTAACAGCAGCTGCCACCGCCTCGACCCCATCGGTGGCATCCAGCGCCGGGCTGGCTTTGGTCAGTTGCTCGGTGAACAGCGTGTTGAGCAACCCCAGCAATAGCGCAATGTCTGTCCCGGGCTGTATAAATAGGTGCTCACTAGCCACCTCGGCTGTTTCGCTACGTCTCGGATCCACCACCACCAGTTTGCCGCCGCGTGCTTTCAGCGCTTTGATGCGTTTACCGACGTCGGGCACTGTCATGATGCTGCCGTTGGACGCGATGGGATTGGCGCCCAGCATCAGAAAGTAGTCGGTATGGTCGATGTCGGGAATCGGGATCATCAGCATGTGGCCGTACAGCCAGAGCGAGACCAAGTGATGCGGCAGTTGGTCGACTGAGGTGGCCGAATAACGCTGCTTGGTGTGCAATTGACCTAAAAAGTAATTGCCGTGGGTCATGGAGCCATAGTTGTGCACATTGGGATTACCCATATACACACCGACCGCATTGTTGCCATGTTCGCGCTGTATCTCGTCGAAGCGATTAGCGACCAGTTCAAAGGCCTCATCCCAGCCAATAGGCTGCCAAGTCTCACCTACCCGTTTTACCGGCTGACGCAAACGTTGCGGATCATCCTGGATGTCTTGCAGGGCGATGGCCTTGGGGCAGATGTGCCCACGGCTGAAGCTGTCTTCTGGATCACCTTTAATAGACAGAATGCGCTCGCCTTCGGTTTCTATCGCCAGGCCACAGATGGCCTCGCACAAATGACAAGCACGAAAATGGGTAACGGACATCGATTTCACCAGGCAGGTTTTATTATATTGGATTCACTCTAAGCCCCGGCTGACGGGGCCGCAAGCGGCAAAATAGAAGCCTATTCATTGATTGAATCAGTCTCTGTACTGCCGACTACCCTGCGCATATTTGCCTTTGCCCGGAATTTCCCTATAAGATCGCTGCTTCTCTTTTTTTGCTGTGGCTGTTACCGGGCCTTCAGGTCTCGGTAGGGCACACTGTTTCCGGTCGGTAGACGACCGAGTTAACCGGGTAGTATGGATATGACTGCAAGGCACTTCTTGTCACTGATGGATTGTTCCGAGGCTGAGCTGATCAGCCTGATCAAGCGCGGCGTTGAGCTAAAATCACTGCACCGCCAAGGTGTGGTGTATGAGCCGTTGAAAAACCGCGTGCTTGGTATGATCTTCGAGAAAGCCTCGACTCGCACCCGCGTGTCTTTTGAGGCCGGCATGGCGCATCTTGGTGGTCAGGCTATCTTTCTGTCGCCACGCGATACTCAGCTGGGCCGCGGTGAGCCGATCGAAGATAGCGCCCGTGTGCTCTCCAGCATGTGCGATGCCATCATGATCCGCACCTTTGCGCACGATATGCTGGAAACCTTCGCGCAATATTCCCGCGTGCCGGTAATCAACGGCCTGACTGACGACCTGCACCCGTGCCAGTTGCTGGCCGACATGCAAACCTACCTGGAACATCGCGGCGCCATCAAAGGCAAAACCGTGGCCTGGGTCGGTGATGGCAACAATATGTGCAACACCTTTATTCAAGCCGCCATTCAGTTCGACTTTCAGCTGCGTATTGCTTGCCCTGAGGGCTATGAACCGGGCAAGCAGTTTCTTGAGCAAGCAGGCGACCGCGTGCAGATCATGCGCGATCCGATGGAAGCCGTTAAGGGCGCTCATCTGATCAATACCGATGTGTGGGCGTCTATGGGGCAAGAGGATGAGACCGAAGCACGTCTAAAGCGCTTTGTTCCCTATCAGGTAACGCCTGCGATGTTAGACGCGGCAGACGAGTCGGTGTTGTTTATGCATTGTTTGCCCGCTCACCGCGGCGAAGAAGTCAGCTCAGAGCTGATGGAAGACCCACGCAGCGTTGTGTGGGATCAGGCAGAAAACCGTCTGCACGCACAGAAAGCCCTGGTCGAGTTCCTGCTCGTCGATTGACGCGGAGACGCCGCATGCCCAGCTCGTCCAAGCCTTTACTTGAACTCAACCAGCTCGCCTGTGGTTATGGCGAGCATCCGGTGGTATCGGGGTTAAATCTACATCTCAGGGCCGGCGACATCGGTTGCCTGCTTGGCCCCTCGGGTTGCGGCAAGACCACTACCCTGCGCGCCATCGCCGGATTTGAGCCGATAACCGCCGGCAGCATCGTGCTCGACGGCGAGACGCTCTCGAGTACTACGCAGCGTCTACCACCCGAGCAGCGCCGCATCGGCATGGTGTTTCAGGACTACGCGCTGTTTCCGCATCTGAGCGTGGCCGATAATGTGGGCTTTGGTATCCACAAGCACCCAGACCGCAAACGGGTGGTCGGCGAACTGCTGGAGCTGGTTAAGCTAGGCCATCTTGGTAAACGCTATCCGCATGAGCTATCCGGCGGACAGCAACAACGCGTTGCCCTCGCCCGTGCGATGGCGCCTGACCCCAAAATCCTGCTGCTAGATGAGCCTTTTTCCAACCTGGATGGCGAGCTGCGTCGGCGCCTGTCTGGCGAGGTGCGCGAGATTCTTAAAAGTCGCGGCATCAGCGCCATGCTGGTCACCCACGATCAGAGCGAAGCCTTCGCCGTTTGCGATCACGTTGCAGTGCTGAAAGATGGGCAACTGCAACAATGGGATACGCCCTACAATCTTTACCACGAGCCTTCGACGCCCTTTGTAGCGAGCTTCATTGGGCAAGGTTATTTTATTCGCGGCCAGCTGACCTCACCCGATACCGTGCAGACCGAGCTGGGCTTGCTACGCGGCAATCGCGCTTACGCCTTGCCAGTTGGCAGCGCCGTGGATGTGCTGCTGCGCCCCGATGACATTATTGGCGCGCAGGACAGCCCACTGCAGGCCAGCATTGTGGGTAAAACTTTTCTCGGCGCCTATATCCTTTATAGCCTGCAGCTACCCACCGGCAGCGCATTGGAAGCGCTCTTCCCTAGCCATGCCGACCACCAAATTGGCGATCAATTGGGCATTCGTGTGGCGGCCGAGCATTTGGTGATTTTTGCGGCGCAAGGTAGCGTGAATTTGCATGCACAGTTGCCTCTGGAGCAGGTGTTGGGGGCGGGTAGCGCGAGTAGTTAGGCGTTAGCTAACAGCAGACGGCTGAGTTTCATCTCCACCGAAGATGCTGTCTACGCCACCGCTGGCCGGGATGGAACCCGGCCCTCCATAAAACCGTTGGTGCGCTAGGCTGGAATATCTGGATAAAACGTTCAAACCTTAGCGGTGCGAGGGCGTTGGAGGGCCGGGTTCCATCCCGGCCAGCGGCATCGGCCTCACCCGCTGCTTCGGCTTGCCTTATTGCTCAATCGGCCCATACAGGGCACGGCTTGCGGTGTTATGGATCACCCGCGAGAGTCGGTAATCGGTGTTCTGCATCATGCCCAGAATAATGGTTTGATTGGTCGGATCAATCCACGCCCAGGCGCCCTGAATGCCCCACCACCAATACGTGCCTTCAGGTAAATAACCCGCAGCTGCAGAGTCATTCACCACCGCGACGTTAAGCCCGAACTGGTTACCAGGGAAAAACGGCCCGATATTGTCGACTCCAGCTGGCAGCTGATTCTGACGCATCAGCCGCACGGTATCGGCCTTGAGGATGCGCTTGCCGTCCAGCTCACCTTCATTCAACAGCATGCGCGTGAAACGCAGGTAATCATCCGTACTGGAGATCAAACCGCCGCCACCGTTGAGAAAACTCGGCTTGCTGAGGAACGCATCATTCGGCATGGGTTTAAGCGAACCATCTTCTTGCGGCATGTATGAAACAGCCAAGCGCCCTGCTTTATCTTCCGGCGCGTAAAAATCGGTATCTACCATCTGCAGCGGCTCAAAAATGTATTGCTTGAGGTAAGCATCGAAGGGCATGCCAGACAGCACTTCGATCAGCCGTGCCTGAATATCCACAGCGATGCTGTAGTGCCAAAGAGTACCCGGTTGCTGACGCAGCGGAATGTTGGCCAATTTGTCCATCATCACTGCGAGGGTGGTTTTGGGGTCCTGAATGTCCGCCTTAACGTACAACTCATCAACCTGCGAGATAGAGAATCGGCCGTAGGTAAAGCCTGCAGTGTGAGTCATCAATTCACGGATGGTGACTGGATGCTTTGCCGGTTCAGTCATTGGAAAGCCGTCTGGCCCCTCCGATACGGCAACCTGCAAATCCATCAGTTGCGGCAGGTATTTTCCGACGGGATCATCCAGCTGGAACTTGCCTTCGTCATAGAGTCGCAACAAACCCGTGCCAGTAACCAGCTTGGTTAAAGAGAAAATCTTATAAAGCGAGTCTTCAGCCAGCGGCTTCTCACCTGCAATGTCCTGAAAACCGTACTCGCCGCGTTGTACTACTTCACCAGTTTGATAGACCAAGGTTGCGATACCACCCACCTTGCCCTGCTCCACCTGCGCCTGCATCGCCTGGGCAAAAGCTTCCAACCGCTGCGGCGGTATGGGTTGTGCAGTGCTTTGCTGCGCTAGTGCGGCACAAGACAACATCAGTCCACCCAGCAGCAAACCGCTAGAACCTGCGCGGAGAACACTCTTAACGCTCAGCATTATTGTTATTCCTTAAATGAGTTGGCTAACGGACTTTATCTTGAGCGCGACAGTTAGCCAAGATGCCTCAGCATAAAACACCTCTATTTTCTGCACAGCTAAAATTGGCTTTGCATCGTTTGTAACAAATCCAAATGCTGGGCGTCAGATAAGTATGAACAACAGCTAAAACTACAAAGGTGCTTCCCATGAAACGCAGAACCTTGCTTACCGGCCTCCTCGCCGTTCCCGCTATCCCTTTGTTGGCGCGTAGCCCTTTGGCTTTGGCGGTCGATAAAGAAATGGCATTGACCGTTACCCCGCTTGATCATGAGGAAAGCTATTGGCGCGATAAGGTGTCCGCAGAAGCCTACGACGTGCTATTTGAAGAAGACACCGAGCGCCCCCACAGCAGCCCACTCGATAAGCTCTACGATGACGGCACTTATGTTTGCGCCGCATGCTACTCGCCTCTGTTTAATGCCAGCGCCAAGTTCGATAGCGGTACCGGCTGGCCTAGCTTTACCCAGCCAATCGAGGGCCACCTTGGTTCAAAGGCCGACTATGCGTTTATCTGGCCACGTACCGAATACCACTGCGGGCGCTGCGGCGGCCACCAGGGCCACCTGTTTGACGATGGTCCGGCGCCGCGTGGTGAACGCTGGTGCAATAACGGTTTAGCTCTGCGCTTTGTGCCCAAGGGCGAAAAACTTCCCGCGTTACGAGGTGATGCATGAACAAAACCATAGCGCTTAGCGCATTGCTGTTGCTGGCTCCGTTCACACAAGCTGCCGAGCCTCTGACCAAAGGCCCCGACGGCACAAAGATGGTGGTATTTTCCGGCGGCTGTTTTTGGTGTACCGAGTCCGATTTCGACAAGGTCGAAGGCGTGGTTGAGACCATTTCCGGCTACACCGGCGGCGCAGCAGAGACCGCTGATTATGAACAGGTATCCTCAGGCCGTACCGGACACATTGAGTCAGTCGCTGTGTTTTATGATCCCAGCAAGACCGACTACAGCAAGCTGGTAGAGATATTCTGGCCAACCATCGACCCGGTCACTGCCAACGCCCAGTTCTGTGATCACGGCCCGCAATACCGCAGCGCGGTGTATTACGCCAATGACGAACAGAAGGAAGTGCTGGAGGCATCCCGCAAAAAACTGACAGAATCTGGCCGATTTGACGACCCTATCGTCACCGAAATCCTGCCGCTCAAACCTTTCTATGCCGCTGAGAATTACCATCAGGATTATCACAACAAAAATCCGCTGCGTTATAACTTTTACCGCACCACCTGTGGCCGCGATGCGCGTTTAGAAGAGTTGTGGGACAAGTAAGCAGGGCATGGCAATCTGCGCTTTGAGGCTGGATAATGGCGTACTTTCATTATTCAGCCTGTGTGGATTCTCACGATGCAAATTTCCGATAAAACTGTTGTTCAATTCCACTACGACCTGTCCGACAGCAATGGGCCGGTAGAAAGCTCGCGCAAGCACGACCCTGTGCTTTATCTACACGGTCAGGCCGGTTTAATTGACGGCTTGATAGAGGCCTTGGAAGGCCGCAGCGCCGGCGACAGCTTTAGCGTGACCATTCCAGCAGATAAGGCTTACGGCCAGCCGCGCGACAACGCTATTCAGAAAGTACAAGCCAAGCGATTGCAGGGTGCCAAAAAGTGGAAGCCCGGCATGATTGCTGTGCTGCAAACTGAAGAAGGTCCGCGCCAGGTAACGGTTATTAAGCCTGGGTTATCTCAGGTGGTAGTTGATGGAAATCATCCGCTGGCGGGTCGTGAGCTGACGTTTACTATCGATATTTTGGATGTGCGTGCGGCGAGTGAAGATGAGATGGCGCATGGGCATGCGCATGGGACTGGTGGGCATCAGCATTAAGATTGGTTGATGGGTGACGCGCCGCTGGGGCCGCTCGGGGTGAGCTGGATCATGCCCTTTAGCAACCCAGCGGCGTAGCCCTTCGAGTTAGCTGCCTTGCCCGATCTGCACAAACACATCCTTCCCAACAAATCTCCGCCACTTGTCTGCTCTGATGGAAACGAGTAGGCAGTAACGCAGGCTAGTCACGGTTTAGGGGTAGACGTGATGTCTGAAAGCGACGCAATGTTCCACGCAATCATCGGACGCAATAACCCAAACCACTAAAGCCTGACCGCGCCGAGGTCAAGAGAAAGTTAAGCAAATAAGTAAAAAAACGGGTAAACTGGCCGACTACTTGCTAACAACACAGGCCCCCCATGACTGCCAAGACCACCGAAACGACTGAGCCAAAAGCACCTGCAGCTGCAAAAACCACCGCACCAAAAACCACTGCTGCCAAACGCAAAGCGGATGCCGCGGTTGCTACTAGCAAATCAATCGACAACCAGATTGAAGCCTTTCTGTCTTCCGGTGGCGAAATCCAGAAAATCCCCAATGGCAAGAGTGGTCAAACCTATAGCTCACCACGCGCGGGCAAGCCAGCAGCCAAGCCAGCAGTTGCCGCTAAAGCGGCAGAATAAGACTACCGCAGCATAGGGCCTTTCGGCCGGGATCAAGTGTATAGACTCTAACGTCGGTCACCGCGTAGAGTCTGCACCTGCTCCTGCAACACCGCTGGTTCAGCCTGATCTGGCGCTATCGCTTCTCCTGCTACCAAACCTACCCTAGACCAGCAACGGCGGAAAAAGCCTTTGTGTGGATCGCGACTAAAGAAGCTGCCCCACAAGCCCTGCAAAGCCAACGGAATCACCGGCACTGGGTTGCTTGCCAAAATCCGACTGATACCACTGCGAAATTCGCTTATTTCACCATCCGCGCTCAGCTTGCCTTCCGGGAAAATGCACACTACCTCCCCTGCCTGTAGATATTCATTAATACGCTTGAATGCCGCTTCGTAGATAGCCTCGTCCTCTTGCCGACCGGCAATGGGTACGGTACCGGCTGTGCGGAAAATAAAATTGAGGACCGGTAACCGGTAGATTTTGTAGTACATAACAAAACGTACCGGACGGCGCACCGCCCCACCGACTAACAATGCATCGACAAATGACACGTGATTGCATACCAGTACGCAGGCGCCCTCGTCAGGTATGGCATCCAGATTCTGATGCTCCACCCGGTACATGGAATGCCCTAGCAGCCATATCAAGAAGCGCATGGTGAACTCAGGCACCACACTGAAGATGTAAAGGTTGACCGCTATATTGAGCAGCGAAATCGTCAGGAACACTTGCGGAATGCTGAAGCCGGCAATGCCCAAGAGAACGATGGACAGAATCGCAGAACAGACCATCAATAACGCATTCAGAATGTTGTTGGCCGCAATCACGCGGGCGCGCTCTTCCTCTTGGGTGCGTGATTGAATCAGGGCGTACAAGGGGACGATGTAGAAACCGCCGAAAATGCCCAAACCAAGAATACTGCCCATTGCCAACCAAGCCGCGGGCTGGGTTAAGAGCTCGGTCCAGGTATAGGCAAGATCGCCGGGGACGACTGAGCCTGATACCCACCACAGCAACAGACCAAATACGGTCAGTCCCATGGACCCGAAGGGCACCAAACCGATCTCTACTTTATGCCCTGACAGCCGCTCGCAGAGCATTGAACCAAGGGCAATACCGACCGAAAAGACGGTGAGAATCAGGGTAACTACACTTTCATCGCCGAACAGAAATTCCTTGGCGTATGCCGGGATCTGCGTGAGGTAAGTGGCGCCAAGAAACCAAAACCACGAGTTACCCAGTATTGAGCGAGAAACCGAGGGCACTTGTTTGCTCAACCCCAGACGCAATATCGCCCAGGACTGACGGAATATATTCCAGTCCAGCTGCAGTTCTGGCAAGGCCGCAGGGGCCTCGGGTATGCGACGACTGCACAGGTAACCAAGTACCGCGACGACTATCACTGAAGCGCCAACCCAATGCGCCCAAGCCACCCCTGACATCAATAACCCGGCATACAGGGTTCCGCCAAGAATCGCCAGAAAAGTGCCCATTTCAACCAATGCGTTACCGCCGATCAACTCATCTTCCTGCAAATGCTGCGGCAAGATTGAATACTTTACGGGGCCAAAAAGCGCGGATTGCGTACCCATCGCGAAAAGTACCAACAGCATCAACGGCAGGCTGCCCTGCCATAGGCTGAAGGCACCTACCAGCATGATGCCCACCTCACCCAGCTTGATGCGGCGAATCAGGGTGTCTTTAGGGTACTTCTCACCAAACTGGCCACCCAAGGCAGAGAACAAAAAGAAAGGCAGCACAAATAGCATGGCGCTTAGATTGATCAGCAAATCACTGTCTGCCGAGAAGCTGAGCTTAAACAGGATCGCGAGAATCAGCGCTTGTTTAAACAGGTTGTCGTTAAAGGCGCCCAGCAACTGGCTGAGAAAGAACGGCAGAAAACGCTTGCTGCCCAACAAGCGAAATTGTGAGTGTTCAGACATGGGCCTGTATTTCCTTGTGCCAAAGCATCCAATCAATGAAGGACGTCAGCATACCCAAGGAAGCGAGGTAAACGGTAGGAAACCTGATCAGAGCGAGATGAAAATTAGTAAAATCTCTTCTATTGCACCTGAGTCGCAAACAACCACCGGTGATGCACTACTGACAACGCGAGAGCTTCAAACGGAGTTGCCTGCTTGTAAAATCAAACAAGCAACTCCGTACAAGCACTCAGGAGGTCGCGGCCAAGCGCACTTTGCGACGCTCAACCCATTGATGGATGCGTTCTTGTCGCGCAGCGGTTAGCGGATACTTCCAGGCAATGGCGAAGGCAGTCATATATAAGAGTACCGGCCCCAAAATATAGAGCATGCGTAAAGACAGCAGCTGATTTGCGCTGTGCTCCACTTCTTTAGCGTCGAAGCCAACCAGGGCCAGCAGCCCCAACGACAACCCCAGCCCCAAGGCCATCGCCATTTTTTGTGCCATGCCCGCAATGGCAAAAAACAGCCCAGTGCGATGCTCTTTACTGCGCGCGGTATCGAGATCAACAATATCTGCCAGCATCGACAACGGCAGGAATTGGAACGCAGCGAAACAGAAGCCTTTAACGCAAAACATCAGCGCAAACGCGGTGAGCTGGCCTGCCTGCAGAAAAAACATACCGAGAATACTGATGCTGGAAATCCCCAACGCCAGACAAAAGGCCTTGTGCTTGCCGATGCGCTTGCCGACGAAAAGCCAGAAAGGAATCCCTAAAATACCCACCCCAAAATACAACAGATACATTAAGCCAATCTGCGCTTGAATCTGTATCACGTGCTGCATAAAAAACACCGATAGCGCATTACGAAATGACTCACCCATCACTACGACCAGCAACATCAGAATCATGCGCTTGAACGGGCCGTTGTTTTTCAGCACCCGCAGGCCTTTCTTCCAATCTGTGCGCTGCACCGATTGCGGCGGCGCCTCTTTAACCCGCGCTACCACAAGAAAAACCGTCAGTGGCAGTAGAATAATCATCAACCAGGCCATCACCGCGAGAATCGGGCCGTAACCGATTCCCAGCTCGCCGTTCTTCCCAAACAACCAAACAGCCGATTCCATCAGGAAGCCATCGGTATGCCCTGCCTGATACCGCGCACCCAACGCCTGCACTATGGCCGGTGCCAAAGCCGCCAGGAAAAGGCCGATCAGCACAAAGCCTTCGCGTGAAGCCACCACACGGCTGCGCTGATGGTAAAGGTTAGAGAGCTCGGCTCCCCAGGCGCCGTAGGGCAGCGTGACCATGGTCCAGCCCAGGTACATCAGCACCGTCCAGAACAGCAGATGGGCGATCCCTATACCGTCGGGAGGCATGAAAATCATGATGGTGCCGATCAGCATTAAGGGCACCCCCATCACCAGCCAGGGTTTGCGCCGTCCAAAACGCGTTTGCCAGCGGTCGCTGAGGGTGCCGATCAAGGGGTCGGTAATGACATCGGTGATACGTGCGAAGACCAACACCAGCGCCATCAGCGCCATGTTGAGCCCAACTTCTTGGGCGTAGAACGGCGGCAGGTAGACCACCAGAGGGTAGCCAATGATGGCCAGCGGCATGCCAATAGAGCCGTGAATAAGAATGGTCGAGCGTTTAAGTACGCCGGATTCGGACATGCCTATCTCCTGGTGAGAACGTTGCGTACCTGCTGGTCGCTTTATTATCGTTGTCGTCTCGGGTCAGGCAGGATACGGAGAGCCTGCGCTGTGAACGCTTGTCTACTTTATACCAAGGTTCTTTGGCTGAGCAGTCATACATAGTGACCTGAAGTCACCGCACAATTGAACCTTCAACCCCGCTCGATCTATATAAACCAAGAACTTCGCAGCAAATACCCCATAAAACCACTCTCAATCGACGCAATTAGTCATCAATAACGCGCAAGGATATGCAACATTCATATACATTATTGGATCATCCCTTAGCCTGGGTGTAGTGTCTGCAACGCTTAATTCAGAGCGTTTACCCCACCAAGAGAGCAAACCCATGCAGAAACGTCAGCCCGCACCCAGTACTGCCGTTGGTGCGGCCGCGTGCCTACTCTTGGTTGTGCACGGGCTGGGGAGGTTTATTTATACGCCACTGTTGCCGCTCCTGGTCGGCGATGGCCAGCTCAGCATGGTGCAAGCGGCGGATCTGGCGAGCTGGAATTACGTAGGCTATTTGCTGGGCGCATTGGTCGCCATTCGCTGGCATAACCCGCAGCAGCTGCGTATTGCCATACCTGCGGCTCTTACCCTGCATTGCCTTACGCTGCTCTGCCTAACGCAAAGCAATCAGTTCAACAGCCTGCTGGGGCTGCGGCTTGCCAATGGTCTGAGTAACGGCATGATCTTCGTGATGGTGCCATCCTTGTTGATGGAATGGCTGGCCGCACGACAACGTATTGCGCTGAGCGGTTTGGCCTATCTCGGCGTGGGCGGTGGCCTGGTCATTTCGGGGCTACTAGCCAACCCGCCGATTATCGATCTGCATGCTGCACAACGCTGGTGGCCCGCCGCATTACTGAGCTTGCCGCTGGCTATCTGGGGCGCCTGGGTACTCTCAAGCCTGGAATTGGCCCCAGAGCATCAACACAAAAAATCCGCGCGGCGCGCGCTGCTCGACCGACATAGCCGACCGCTGTTTCTGGCTTACGCTGGCGCAGGACTAGGCTACATCCTACCCATGACCTTTCTACCGATGATCGCCAGTCTGCAGCTAGGCAATCAGCACCCGATGGTCAGTCAAAGCTGGCTGATACTGGCATGTGCCACGCTGCCCTCTGCCTGGGTATGGAATAGGCTGGGGCAGCGTATGGGCGATCGCAACGCGTTGATCGCCAACTATGCAATACAGAGCGCCAGTGTGTTCGCTGCGCTACTGCTGCCTTCAGGTATAGGCCTGCCTTTATGCGCGCTGTTAATGGGCAGTAGTTTTCTCGGCGCAGTACTGCTGACCCAACGCTTGGGCCGTGCTCTGCAACCGGACCAAGGCCCAAGGCTTTCGGCCGCACTAATCGCCCTTTACGGTCTCACGCAATTACTCGCGCCTTGGATGGCAAGACTGTGGCTCGATCAGGGCGGGCAGCTACCGGATACTCTCTGGTTAGGAGCCGGCGCCCTGATCTGGAGCTTGATATGGATGCTCAAAGTGCGTGAGCCCGCGCAGTCAACTAATTGAACCTCCAGGCACCCCACTGCTCAAAACAGTTATAACGCCATAACAGCGACCAATACCGATAGCCCCGGAGCACCACCTACTATGCGATCCTCCAAAGCCCTTCTGTTTGCTACCAGCCTGATCACCTTGGCGCTGGCTACTCCACTTCAAGCCAAACCGGATAACCATTCAAACCAAGGGCACAACAAAGATCGCGACCGGCACCAGGATACTCAGCACGACCAACACGATGATTACATTGATTTAGATACCCAGCTTATTCGCAGTGTGTTTCGCGACCACCAAGAATACATAGACAACCGAACCAGTCTGCCACCCGGTATCCGCAAAAACCTCGCTCGCGGCAAGCCTATTCCACCGGGCATCGCCAAGCAGATTGACCCTCGCCTCAACCAGCGTCTGCCGCACTACGACGGTTATGACTGGCGTCAAGCTGGAGAGGATGCCGTACTGATTAGCGTCACTACAGGCATCATTGAAGCTATTATCAGCAACGCTTTCGATTAAAAGGACGGCAGTTGAAAATCCAGTGCAAAAGCAACCTGACCCAACATGGATCACGAGTCCAGGTCGCTGCTATTGCGCTATGTCTTCTATTGTTAGCCGGCTGCAGTGCCACTCAACTGGCTTACCGTAATCTCGACTGGTTAATCAGCCGCAAGGTTAATCAGCTGGTGGACTTGAACTCCAGCCAACAGGCGTGGTTTGACAATCAGTTGCAAGGCACATTGCAATGGCACTGCCAACAGGAGATTCCGCGTTACCATCAAGAACTCACTCGCATTGGTAAGCGCCTACTATCAGCCGATCTAGAGCCACAAAGCCTCGAAGCTGATATGCAACGGGCAGAAGCCTCCGCCAACAGATTATTAGAGCGTACTGCTCCACTGATGAGTGGCCTACTGCAGCGTCTGGATGATGACCAGATTCAGGAACTGCGCAGCAACATGGATGAGCACCTCGATGAACAATATCAAGAGCTGGCCTCCCCGCCACTGCAAGAGCGGCAAGAACACAGCATTAAAGAACTAAGCAGCTTGTTGGAACGCTGGCTAGGGCGCCTGAACACACCACAGAAGGCCTTAGTCGAACAATGGGCCGCCAGCCGTAGCCGTGATGATAGCAACCGAATCTGGCTGGATAATCGACGGCATTGGCAGGGCTTGCTCTTTGACGAGCTAGCGACTCGCCAACAGAACGACTTTAGTCAGCGCATCCGTCATTTGCTGGTCGATTATCGCCAACTGCAAACGCCCGCCTATGCGCAGCAAGCACCAGGCTCCAAACTTGCCTTTAGCCAGCTACTAACGGGCATCATGCACGCCGCGACGGCCAAGCAGAAGAAGCACTTCTCAACTCAATTGGAGGAGCTCTTAGAAGACCTGCAGGCGCTCGATTGCAGTAGTGATAAAAGTTAACTATAAACTTTGACAATCATTCTCATTAACATTAGCATGCAATGCATCAGCCGAAAGAGCCACGACCGGAGAGCTTGCATGTACGTTTGTCTCTGCAAAGGTATTACTGACAACCAGATTAAAGACGCCATAAACCAGGGCGCCTGCTCCATGCGCGACCTGCGCAGCGATCTGGACGTGGCGACGCAATGTGGCAAATGTGCACGTGATTGCAAATCCATCCTGCTGGAAAATATGACCAGCAATCAGTCAGCAGCCATAGCGAATGCCCAATTTATTGCGGCCTGATTCTGCTTCGCGAACACCGACTGATAATCATTTTTAACTCCTTTCTTTTCAAACACTTATATTTGACAGAAGCCTATCGCCGGCCCACACTTGAAAACTAAACATTTTTAAGGGTCCCGATCATGAAAGGCGACAAGAAAGTCATCCAGCACCTCAATACCATCCTGGGCAATGAACTGGTCGCCATCAACCAGTACTTTCTGCACGCCCGCATGTTGCAAGACTGGGGGCTGGATAAGTTGGGAGCCCACGAATACCGCGAATCAATCGACGAGATGAAGCACGCTGACGTGCTGATCAAGCGCGTGCTTTTCCTTGAAGGCTTGCCTAACCTGCAAGACCTCGGACGCCTGATGATCGGCGAAAATACCCGTGAAATCCTCGAATGCGACCTGAAGCTGGAAATGAAGGGCATCCCTGACTTGAAAGCTGCCATAGCTCATTGCGAAGAGGTCGGCGACTACGGTAGCCGCGAGCTGCTTGAGGGTATTCTCGAGTCAGAAGAAGAGCATGTCGACTGGCTGGAAACCCAGCTGAGCCTAATCGACAAGGTTGGCCTGGAAAATTATCAGCAGTCTCAGATCAGCGAATAAGTTTTCGTCGCCTAAGCTTTTTCTGCAACTTTATTAGTAAATAGATTCATTACTGCGCTTCACGGAAGACCAGCGATTAGCTCGGCCAGTAGTGGTGGATTGAGCGCTGCTGGTCGAGATGGAACTCGACCTTCCATTAACAGGCCTTATTCCGCTCGCCCTTAATTGGCCGCTCTTTTAGTCAACCTTTCAGATATCTCACTTGGCTGGCTTTGTGGAAGGCCGGGTCCCATCCCGGCCAGCGGGTGCGAGAGCACCGTACGCAGCCCCTCCCCACTCAAAGCGTAGCGAGAATCGCCTCCAGCGCCTGCGCAGGGTTCTCTGCCTGGGTTATTGGCCGACCAACAACCAAGTAGCTACTGCCGTTCTCCAGCGCCTGTGAAGGAGTCACGATGCGCTTCTGGTCATCCGCACTGCTCTCTGCAGGACGAATACCCGGCGTTACCAACAAAAACGCATCGCCCAGCGCATGACGAAGCGCTTTTGCTTCGCGCGCGGAACAGACTACGCCATCCAAACCGCATTCTTGCGTCAAACGCGCCAGGCGCTGCACCTGAACCATAGGTTCAATATCAACACCCACCTCTTTCAAGTCCTCCTGCTCCAGGCTGGTTAGAACAGTAACCGCTGTTAACAAAGGCCGAGTGCTGCGGCGTTCGAGAATATCGCGACAGGCTTCCATCATCCTTCGGCCGCCCCCGGCGTGCACGTTAACCATCCATACGCCCAGTTCAGATGCGGCCTTCACCGCACTGGCCGTGGTGTTCGGAATATCGTGAAACTTGAGATCAAGAAAGACTTCGAAACCCTTGTGTTGCAGCGCTTCCACTACCGCCGGCCCGCTACTGGTAAACAGCTCCTTACCCACCTTCACGCGACAGCGCGCCGGATCAAGCTGATCAGCCATGCTCATTGCCGAAGGCGCATCAGGAAAATCCAGCGCGACAATAATTGGGCTAGTGCTAGACATACTTTCCATCCTGTTTTGAATACTCACGAATTATTACTCAGACCACCTCATAACCCTTCAATGGTCTAATGGTTGACCAGCCATGGCAGCTAGGGCACTGCCAATACAGCTTTTGCCCGGCAAAACCACATGACTCGCAGCGATACAGCGGGCGTTGTTGCTGCAAGGACTCCAATAGCTGCTCCAGCACCTGCATGCCAGCCTCCTCCGCTTGCACTACAGCGTGCGGTTGCAGCTTTAGCAAACCAAGAGTGCCGCCAATAGAAGGTTGCTGCTGTACCCAAGCGAGCAAAAAACGCTGGGCACTGGTGACGCCTTCCTGTTGTTCAATCTGCGCACTGCGTGCCAATACGGTTTGCAGCATGGGCGGCTCCGGCCGCTCAAGTACCTTATCCAGATAGGCGGCAAGATCAAGGTCACCATTATCCGCGCAGCGTTTAGCCAACGGCAATATCTGCGGAACAAAATCCGGTGACTCAAGTGCCACTCGCTGCAACAACTTGAGCAAGGCACGGGTGTGTCCTTGCCGCTCTTCCAGGTCAGCCAACATCAACATTGCTCGAGTGCTGGCTGGATCGACCTTCAAAGCAGCCTGCAGATGTACCTGCACGCGATTGATGTCACGGTCACGAATCGCCTCCTCGGCCAATTCGCAATAATAGTGTGCCTGGATAACAGCAAAGTCGGGGCGCTCGCGCAATAATCGCAGACCGATCTCGGTTGCCTGAAGCCAGTCGCGCTGTTGCTCGTAGACAGTAACCAGGTCACCCAGCGCCTCACCACGTAAACTTGACGAGGAGCTCCCCAGCTCTTCGAGCAGTCGCTCTGCGCGGTTATGCATACCTACCGCAAGATAGTCACGTGCCAGCTCTAGCTGAACCCTGTCAGCCTGCTGTGTTGTCAGGTTAGGTCTGGCTAGCAAGTTTTGGTGAACTTTGATCGCGCGCTCCACATCGCCACGCTGACAGAACAGCTTACCTATGGCGATATGGGTTTCGACCGTTTCAGGATTCACTTCCAAGGCACGAATGAAGGTTTCAATCGCCTCATCCGGTTGCTCATTGAGCAGATAGTTAAGGCCGATGAAATACTGGCGATCGATGGCGCTGCCGTGCGGCTGCAACATGAAGCCTACTTTGATTGCTTCGCGCCGCCCGAGGAACCAGCCAATCGCCAAGGCCACCACAAACAAGCCAAGGAACAGTAGTTCCTGCATGGGATCAGCCTTTGACAGCTTGGGTGCGCAGCTTATCGACTTCCTTGCGATAACGGTTGAGCTCGTTGCTCTGCACCATCAATTTCAAACGCAGCCGAGTGGTGATCAACCAGCCGATGAAGACACCCAAAATACTGCCGAGAATAAAAGCGAAGACGATATAAATCGACAGCGGCAATTCAGGCGACTGAATTTCGAGAAACTGCAGCGTGGTGGTTTGCTGGTTTTCCAGCATGAAATCCATTGTTGCCAATGCCACCAGCAGCAAGACAATAATCAGCAACGCGCGCTTTAGCCATAGCATGCCACACTACTCCGCATCCATTTGTGTAGGGCGAAGTATAACGCAGGGCCCGGGAGAGACATACCAGATCAGCTGTTTTCCAGCGACTCGTTCACGCGATCACGTAACTCTTTGCCGGGCTTGAAATGTGGCACAAACTTACCTTCCAGCTCCACCGCATCACCCGTTTTAGGGTTACGGCCAACGCGTGGCGCGCGGTAGTGCAACGAAAAGCTGCCAAACCCCCGAATTTCGATCCGTTCCCCGGTAGCAAGTGCCTGAGACATATGCTCCAACATGGTTTTGATCGCAAGCTCAACATCCTTCGCCGACAACTGCCCCTGTTGCTCGACAATGCGCTCGATCAACTCCGACTTGGTCATGGTTTTCCCTTTTTTATCAAGCGAGTAGCTTCGTTTTACACGGTTTTACCATGCTTGACTAGCTTTGAACAGCCTGATATGTGCTAGCCCGCTCGGGCGCAGCAAGCTATAAGCGAAAAGCGGCCAGCAGCGCTGTATCCAACGCGCAGCCGACTTGGAGCCAGGAGAGTCCACGGAATGGGTTTATGGAAGGTTGAGTTCCATCTCGAACAGCGCCCGGACCAAAAACACAGTCGCTGATGCCATGTACGTACCCACAGCAACGACGCAAACCAACACCCCAGTAAAAAACTGCTTACCGCGCAGTCCGGCCCCACAACTTAACGCGTGCATACGCCGCTGGCCGGGATGGAACCCGGCCTTCCAAAAACCACCAGCAGCGCTGTATCTAACGCGCAGCCGACTTAAAACCAGAAAGTGCATGCATTGGGTTAACGGAAGGTCGAGTTCCATCTCGACCAGCGCCCTGACCAAAAACACAGTCGCTGATGCCATGTACGTACCCACAGCAACGCCGCAAAACGACCCGCAGAAAAACAAACCGCTTACCGCGCAGCCCGGCCTCACAACTTAATGCCGGCACACGACGCTGGCCGGGATGGAACCCGGCCTTCCAAAAACCACCAGCAGCGCTGCATCTAACGCGCAGCCGACTTAAAACCAGAAGAGTGCATGCATTGGGTTAACGGAAGGTCGAGTTCCATCTCGACCAGCAAGCTGGCCGAAGACACAGCCGTTGATGCCATGTACGTATCCACAACAATGCCGCAAAACAACACCGAGAAAAACAACCCCTTACCGCGCAGCCCGGATTCACAACTTAATGCCGGCACACGCCGCTGGCCGGGATGGAACCCGGCCTTCCAAAAACCACCGGCAGCGCTGCATCTAATGCGCAGCCGACTTAAAACCAGAAAAGTGCATGGATTGGGTTAACGGAAGGTCGAGTTCCATCTCGACCAGCGACCTGGCCGAAAAAACAGCCGCTGATGCCATCTACGTACCCACAACAATGCCGCGAAACGACCCGTAGAAAAACAAACCGCTTACCGCGCAGCCCGGCTCCCCAACTTAACGCGTCCATACGCCACTGGCGAGGATGGAAGCATGCCTTCTATGGGTGCCGCGTTATCCTGGGAGCATCGCGTGCAATCGATAACCAGAAGTGGGTTTGGGTATAGCTTGTAGGTTGCCGCTAGCACACAAAAAACGCGCAAAAAAAAGGGCGACCGAAGTCGCCCTTTTTAGATGCAAAGGCTTAGTTGCCTTTGTTTTCCATCTGCTGCTTGATCAGATCACCGATGGTGGTCGGACCAGCTGCCAGCATTTCCTGCTTACGCAGGTCCTGAATGGCTTCTTTCTCGTCTTCAACGTCCTTCGCTTTGATGGACAGGCTGATGACGCGGCTCTTACGGTCGATGCTGATGATCTTGGCTTCGACTGCATCGCCTTCGTTCAGAACGTTGCGGGCATCTTCAACACGGTCACGGCTGATTTCAGACGCTTTCAGCGTGCCTTCGATACCGTCGGCCAGGGTGATGATAGCAGCCTTGGCATCAACTTCTTTAACAGTACCGGTGAGGATGGTGCCCTTATCGTTCAGGGACACGAAGTTGGAGAACGGATCGTCTTCCAGCTGCTTGACACCCAGGGAGATGCGCTCACGCTCTGGATCAACAGACAGGATAACAGTCTCGATCTCGTCGCCTTTCTTGAAGCGACGTACCGCTTCTTCACCGGCTTCGTTCCAGGAGATGTCGGACAGGTGAACCAGACCGTCGATGCCGCCGTCCAGACCGATAAAGATACCGAAATCAGTGATGGACTTGATGGAACCGGAGATCTTGTCGCCCTTGTTGAACTTGCTGGAGAACTCTTCCCATGGGTTCATCTTGCACTGCTTGATGCCCAGGGAGATGCGACGACGATCTTCGTCGATATCCAGAACCATAACTTCTACTTCGTCGCCAACATTGACAACTTTAGAAGGATGGATGTTCTTGTTGGTCCAATCCATTTCGGATACGTGAACCAGGCCTTCTACGCCTTCTTCCAGCTCTGCGAAACAGCCGTAATCAGTCAGGTTAGTGACCTTGGCAGTAACGCGAGTGCCTTCTGGGTAACGACCAGTGATAGCGACCCATGGATCTTCGCCCAGCTGCTTCAGACCCAGAGAAACGCGATTGCGCTCACGGTCAAACTTCAGCACCTTGACATCGATCTCATCGCCAACGTTGACGATTTCAGACGGATGCTTGATACGCTTCCACGCCATGTCGGTGATGTGCAGCAGGCCATCGACGCCGCCCAGATCGACGAATGCGCCGTAATCTGTGAGGTTCTTGACGATACCCTTGACCACTTGGCCTTCCTGCAGCGTTTCCAGCAGAGCTTCGCGCTCGGCGGAATTTTCGGCTTCCAGGACAGCACGACGAGAAACAACAACGTTGTTGCGCTTCTGGTCCAACTTGATGACCTTGAATTCCAGTTCTTTGTTTTCCAGGTGAGTGGTGTCACGAACCGGACGCACATCAACCAGAGAACCAGGTAGGAACGCGCGAATGGTGTTGACGTCGACGGTAAAGCCACCTTTGACCTTGCCGTTGATAACACCCTTGACGATTTCTTCTGCAGCGAAAGCAGCTTCGAGAACCTTCCACGACTCGGCGCGCTTGGCCTTTTCGCGGGAAAGTTTAGTTTCACCGAAACCGTCTTCAACGGCTTCCAGTGCAACGTGAACCTCATCACCCACTTGGATAGTCAGTTCGCCCTGATCGTTCAGGAACTGCTCGCGTGGGATAACACCCTCTGATTTCAAACCGGCGTGAACGGTGACCCAATCGGAGTCGATGTCCACAACGATACCGGTGATGATGGAGCCTGGCTCCATATCAAGGGTTATTAGGCTTTCTTCAAAAAGTTCGGCAAAGCTCTCGCTCATTTGGAATCCTGTAAATTAAGTATAAAGGCAGCTACCGCTCAGCCGCTCAAGAGCGCGCTGTGCAGCCACTTACCCGCCACGCCACCAGCTTGCGTGGGTTGATGGTATCAATGCCCTTTCCGGTTTGGCTGGTTGCCCGGATAGAGCCGTCTGATCAGTTCAGCAGATCGCGTTTTAGCGCTTCCCGATGAACCATTTCAAGTACTTCTTCGATGCCCATACACGTGGAATCTACCTGGATTGCATCCTCAGCAGGCCGCAAGGGCGCGATGCTGCGATTCATATCCCGATCATCCCTCGCGACGATCTCATCGAGAAGACTCCCAAGATTAGCAGTTTCACCCTTATCGAGCAACTGTCGATGGCGTCTACCTGCCCGCTCCTCAGCGCTGGCGGTCAGATAAATCTTTAATGCGGCGTCGGCGAACACAACGGTGCCCATATCTCGACCATCCGCTACTAAGCCAGGCGGCTCGCGAAATGCGCGTTGACGCTGTAACAAGGCAGCGCGCACAGCCGGCAACGCGGCGACTAGAGAGGCGCCTGCGCCAGTGGCTTCGGTGCGCAACGCGCGAGTGACTTCTTCGCCTTCGAGAATAATATGCTGTTCGCGTGCATCAGCGCCGGCAACAAACTGCACATCCAGATGCGCCGCCAATGCCTCAAGCGCGGGCTCATTACTCAACGCCACCCCATGATTTTGTGCAGCAAATGCGAGCACTCGATAAAGGGCACCTGAGTCCAATAATTTCCAACCCAGTCGACTGGCCAGCAAGCCGGCGATGGTGCCCTTCCCTGACCCGCCAGGGCCATCGATGGTGATCACCGGGATAGCTTGTTCAGTCACGCGTTCTCCTCCAATCGGACGTGCATGCCGACGCGTTGCGCCAAGCCTACAAAGTCCGGGAATGACGTCGCCACGTTGGCGCAGTCATTGATGTGAATTTCACCTTTAGCGCGCAATGCAGCAACCGCAAAAGACATGGCAATACGGTGATCACCGTGGCTTTCAACGCTGCCACTACCAATCTCGCTACCTTCGATAATGATGCCGTCTGGTGTGGGCTCGGCTTTGACGCCCAGCGCAATCAACCCATCCGCCATCACTTGGATACGATCGGACTCCTTAACGCGCAGCTCATCTGCACCGCGCAGAATAGTACGCCCTTCTGCGCAGGCGGCGGCTATAAAGAGCACGGGGAATTCGTCAATTGCCAAAGGCACCTGATCAGCTGGGATATCAATGCCCTTGAGCGGCGCGTAACGAACGCGGATGTCGGCGACCGGCTCGCCACCGACTTCACGTTCGTTGCTCAGCTCAATATTGCCGCCCATTTCTCGCAGAATGTTGATCACCCCGATACGTGTGGGGTTAATCCCAACGTGCTCAAGCAGCAGATCGGCGCCTTCACAGATACTGGCGGCCACCATAAAGAAAGCCGCGGAAGAAATGTCGGCCGGCACATCGATTTTGCAGGCTTGCAGGGTGTGGCCGGACTCGATGGTGACCGTGGCGCCATCCACTTTGACCGGATAACCAAAGCCTTTGAGCATGCGTTCGGTGTGGTCGCGGGTGGGCGCCGGCTCAGTAACCGAGGTGCTGCCCGAAGCATAGAGACCAGCCAACAGCACGCAGGATTTAACCTGAGCGCTGGCCATCGGCATTGTGTAATCCATGCCCATCAAGCGACCAGAACCACCAATGCGTAACGGCGGCCCGCCTTCATCGCCCGTATCGATCTGGGCGCCCATTTCACGCAGAGGTTTAGCCACACGACCCATGGGACGTTTCGACAGGGAGGCGTCGCCGGTCAGTACGGTATCAAAGGTTTGCCCGGCTAGCAGGCCAGAAAGCAAGCGCATAGACGTGCCAGAGTTACCCAAGTACAGCGAACCGGGCGGCGCTTTCAAGCCGTGCAGGCCTACCCCGTTGATAGTCACCCGGCCGTGGTGCGGACCTTCGATGACCACGCCCATATCGCGAAAAGCCTGCAAAGTGGCAAGGCTGTCTTCGCCTTCCAGAAAACCTTCGACTTCGGTCACACCCTCAGCCAACGAACCCAACATAATGGAACGATGGGAAATGGATTTATCGCCGGGCACGCGTATCTGGCCCTGCACTTTGCCGCCGGGGCTGGCGACGAAATTAATGGATTTAGTCTGCATAGGTTCCATGTAGGCCCGGCGGGCCAAAATAGTACTGAAATGCTCGCGCGCCGACTTGGCTCGGGTAAATACGCCCAACAGTGTGTTGGCATCCCGGCTTTCGACCGCATCGCGCAAGCGGCTCAAATCTTGAGTAAAGGCATCCAGGCTGCGTAATACCGCATCTCTATTGGCCAAAAATACATCACGCCACATCACCGGATCGCTGGCAGCAATGCGGGTAAAATCTCTAAAGCCGCCAGCCGCGTAGCGAAAAATCTCCAGATTCTCGTTACGCCCAGCCAAAGTATCGACCAGTGAAAACGCCAGTAGATGTGGCAGATGACTAGTCGCGGCCAGCACTTCGTCATGGTCCGTCAGACTCATCAGCTCTACGTCTGCCTGCAGCGCTTGCCAACATTGCTGGACCAAAGCCAGAGCCTGCTCACTGGTATTTTCTACCGGTGTCAGGATCACTTTATGATGTTTAAACAGATCCGCCCGGGCGGCTTCTACACCACTTTTTTCAGAGCCGGCAATCGGATGCCCCGGTACAAAATTGGTTGGCACCTCGCCAAACACCTCTGCCACGGCTTTAACCACGGCGCCTTTGGTGCTGCCGACATCAGTGATCACTGCGCGCTCCAGCGGCAACGCCGCGAGCTGCTCCAGCACCGCATGCATTCCCATGACCGGCACCGCCAGCATGATTAGATCGGCCCCCTCAACCGCCTCGGCTATGTCGGCCGACACCCGGTCAACTACACCCAATGGGACGGCCTGGCGACGGGCAATAGGATCTAGATCGCAACCCACGACCTCGGTGCACAAGCCGCTTTGGCGCATGCCCTTGGCAAAGGAGCCGCCAATCAGACCAAGACCAATAACCGTCAGGCGCCCGATTTTGGGAGCTATTGATGACACCGCTGTTACATCAACCACTGATCAGCACCTGCTTCAATACGTCAAGAAAACGCTGGTTTTCTTCAGGCAGACCAACGGTCACGCGCAGGTGATTAGGCATACCGTAATTAGCGACAGGGCGCACGATCACGCCTTCGCGCAACAGCGCCTGAAACACGGGAGCCGCTTCACGCCCCAGGTCGATGGCTAAAAAATTGCCGCGCGAAGGAATCCAGCTCAACCCCATAAGCGCACAACCATCTTCTAGTTGCTGCATGCCGAGACGATTAATTCGCCGGCTTTCGATCAGATAGGCTTCATCCTGCAATGCCGCCAATGCAGCAGCAAGGGCCAGGCTATTCACGTTAAATGGCTGACGCACACGGTTCAGCGCGTCGGCTATCTGCGGGCTGGACACGCCGTAGCCGACGCGCAGCGCCGCTAATCCGTAGGCCTTTGAGAACGTACGCGAGACCAGCAGATTGGGATACTGCGCCAGATAGTCCATGCCGTTAGGCACGTCATCTGTTTCAACGTACTCGGTATAGGCTTCGTCCAGCACGACCATCACGGTCTCAGGCACTTGGGCCAAAAAGGCTTCCAATTCGTCTCGTTCAATCCAGGTACCGGTCGGGTTATTGGGATTGGCGATAAATATCATGCGCGTCGCATCAGAAATCGCCGCCGCCATAGCAGGCAGATCATGCGCCCAATTCTTGGCCGGTACCGATACCGCCTTAGCGCCGACAGCCTGGGTGACGATGGGGTAAACCGCGAAAGCGTGATCGCTGAAGATGACTTCGTGGTCAGGGCCAACAAAGGCGCGGGTCACCAGTTCAAGAATGTCATTAGAACCATTGCCCAGAGTAATGCTGGCAGTCGGTACGCCAAGCTTGGTGGCAAGCGCTTGCTTAAGCGCAAAGCCATTGCCATCCGGATAGCGCGTTAATTCGGGCAGCGCTGCTTCAATCGCTTTTTTGACAGCAGGGCTTGGCCCGAGCGGATTCTCGTTACTGGCGAGCTTAACGATATCCTGCGGACGCAGACCAAACTCACGGGCCAACTCTTCGACCGGTTTGCCTGGCACATAGGGAGATAATTTTTGTACGCCTGGACGCGCCAGAGCGAGGAAATCACAGGTCATAACAGCAGCCTCAAGCTACAAGCGGCAAGCGCAAACCAGCAGACTGCCTGTATATGCAGCGTGCGGTTTGCAGCTAGTCGCTAACGATTTAAAGTACCGCTTTGGGGTAAGACCCCAGCACCTTGAGCGCTACCGAGTCATCATTGATTTTCTCGAGCACATCACGGATCAACGGGTCATGTTGATGGCCGAAGAAGTCGATAAAGAACACGTAGGTCCACTTACCGCTGCGCGATGGGCGGGTTTCAATCCTGCTCAAATCGATGCCATTGGAATGAAACGGCTGCAGCAACTGGTGTAGCGCACCCGGTTTGTTGCGCATGGAGACGATGACCGAGGTCTTGTCGTCGCCCGTGGGCGGCACTGCTTGACTGCCAATGATCAAGAAGCGCGTGGAATTGTCCGGGCGGTCCTCAATCTTTTCGGCCAGTTTGGTCAGCCCATAGAGCTCACCAGCCATATCGCCGGCAATGGCAGCGGAATTCCACTCGCCTTTGACCCGCTTGGCGGCTTCAGCGTTACTGGCAACCGCCACACGCTCAACGTTCGGATAGTGCGCATCCAGCCACTTGCGACATTGCGCCAACGACTGTGAGTGCGAGTAAACCCGGGAAATCTTGTCGGCACGGGTGTTTTCACCCACCAACAGGTGATGGTGAATACGCAGCTCTACTTCGCCGCAGATCACCATGTCGTGCTCAAGAAAGCTATCCAGCGTGTGGTTAATAGCGCCTTCCGTGGAGTTCTCCACCGGTACAACGCCAAAGTGCACAGCACCAGCGGCCACTTCACGGAAAATCTCATCAATCGCAGCCATGGGCACACTAATTACCGAATGCCCAAAGTGCTTAAGCGCAGCCGCCTGAGTAAAGGTGCCTTCCGGCCCCAGATAAGCGACACGCAGGGGCTCTTCGAGCGCCAGGCAGGCGGACATAATTTCGCGAAACAAGCGCGCTACTTCTTCGTTATCCAGCGGCCCCTGATTTAACTCCATAATGTGCTTGAGCACCCAAGCTTCGCGCTCGGGCCGGTAAAACACCGGCTTTGCGTCTGCTGGCAAGGACTTCTGCTTAACCTGGGCCACGGTTTGGGCACAGGTAGCTCGTTCACTGATCAGGCCGAGAATCTTCTCATCGAGCGAATCGATACGCTTACGCAACGCTTTTAACTGGTCTTCATCTGACATAGAAATCAACCGTGCTGCTGTTCGAACTCGGCCATGTAGGCCACCAGTGCATCCACTGCGGCTTGCGGCACCGCGTTATAGATGGATGCGCGCATGCCGCCTACCGATCTGTGACCTTTTAGGTTCAACAGGCCCCGCTCTTCGGCACCGGCCAGGAACGGCTTATCCAATCGATCATCGGCCAAACGAAAGGGAATATTCATCCACGAGCGATCGGCGATATTGATCGGGTTGCTGTACAAGCCGCTGGTATCAATGGCGGAGTAAAGCGTGCGCTGCTTGGCGTCATTGATGCGCTTCATGGCCTCAAGTCCGCCCTGCTCTTTCAGCCAGCTGAAAATCAAACCAGACAGATACCAGGCAAAGGTCGGCGGCGTGTTGTACATAGAGTCGTTCTGCGCGGCCACGGCGTAATCCAGCATGGTAGGGCAACTAGCGCGCGCCTTGCCGAGCAGGTCTTCACGAATAATGACGACCACCAGACCACTCGGCCCGATATTTTTCTGAGCGCCTGCGTAGATCATGCCGAACTGAGAAACATCGACCGGACGCGACAGGATAGTCGAAGACATGTCTGCTATCAGTGGCACGTCACCGGTTTGTGGCACCCAGTTGAACTCAAGACCACCGATCGTCTCGTTAGGGCAGTAATGCACGTAAGCAGCGTCTTGCGACAGCTGCCAATCGTTCTGACCGGTAATAGCGAAATAATCGTGAGCCTTGGCGCTGCCAGCCACATTGATCGCGCCGTAACGCGATGCTTCTTCAATGGCTTTACGTGACCAAATACCGGTATCGATATAGTCCGCACTGCCGCCTTCAGCCATCAGGTTCAATGGAATCTGAGCAAACTGTTGGCTAGCACCGCCCTGCAGAAACAAGACCTTGTAGTTATCAGGAATCGACATCAGGTCGCGCAGATCCTGCTCGGCCTTTTGCGCCACACTGACAAACTCGTCGCTGCGATGACTCATTTCCATCACCGACAGGCCCTTGCCTTGCCAATCAAGCAGCTCGGCTTGGGCCTGCTGCAACACTGCCTCTGGCAATGCTGCAGGCCCTGCACAGAAATTGAACAGACGCTTACTCACGATTACTCCTGATCATCCAAGGGTTGCTGCTCATCGTCGGCGTCAGTTTGAGGCTCAGACTCTGCTTCAACCGGCAGAGGATTACCCTCTTCGTCCAGCTCAACGATCGCTTCAAGCTCTTCTTCCGAAGGCTCCTGCACGCGCTCCAAGCCGACCAGTTTTTCATCGGAGGCCAGGCGTATCAGCATCACACCTTGCGTATTACGCGACAGGCAAGACACTTCATTGACGCGGGTACGTACCAGTGTGCCCTGATCCGAGATCAGCATGATCTCTTCACCATCAACTACCTGAACTGCGCCGACTAATGGGCCGTTGCGCTCGTTGGATACCATGGCAATCACGCCCTGGCCGCCACGCTTGTACTGCGGGAAGTCTTCAACCGCAGTGCGCTTGCCGAAACCGCGCGAAGAGGCGGTAAGAATCTGCGTGCCTGCTTCAGCAATCAACATGGACACCAGATGCTGTTCTGCTGGCAAACGCATGCCGCGCACGCCTCGCGCAGTACGGCCCATGGCGCGCACGTCGGTTTCTTTGAAGCGCGTTACTTTGCCGCCATCGGAGAACAGCATTATCTCGCGTTCGCCATTGGTCAGCGCCGCGGAAATAAGGGTATCGCCTTCGTCCAGATCCAGGGCAATCAAACCCACGCTGCGCTGACGACTGAACTGCACCAGCGGGGTCTTCTTCACGGTGCCATTGGCCGTTGCCATAAAGATAAACCAACCTTCGGTGTACTCATCAACCGGCAGCATGGTGGAGATGAACTCACCCTCCTCCAGTGGCAGCAGGTTAACCAAAGGACGCCCGCGAGCAGTGCGCGAGGCTTCCGGAATCTCGTAGGTTTTCAGCCAATAAACCTTACCGCGGCTCGAAAACAGCAGCAGTGTGGTATGGCTGTGCGCGACCAACAGGTGGGATACATAATCCTCATCCTTAACGCCGGTTGCAGCCTTGCCACGCCCACCACGGCGCTGTGCCTGATAGTCGGCCAGCGGCTGGCTCTTGGCATAACCACCATGGGAAATGGTTACCACGCGCTCTTCTTCGGTAATCAGATCGGCGAGAGTCAAATCCATACGCGAAGCAAGAATCTCGGTACGCCGCTCATCACCGTAGTTGTCGCGAATATGCTCCAGCTCTTCGATGATGATTTCCATCAAGCGCGCTTCGCTGTTGAGGATGAGTAGCAACTCAGCAATTTGCTTGAGGATTTCCTGATACTCGGCCAGTAGCTTGTCGTGCTCAAGACCGGTCAGACGGTGCAGACGCAGCTCGAGAATCGCCTGAGCCTGCTCAGGCGACAGGTGATACTTACCGTCACGCAGACCGTACTGCTCGTCCAGGCCATCCGGGCGGCACGACTCGGCACCGGCCCGCTCGACCATCTCAACCACCGCGCCTGGCTCCCAGCCATGCGCAATCAAAGCAACTTTGGCTTCAGCTGGCGTCGGCGAGGCTTTGATCATGGCGATAACCGGATCGATGTTCGATAACGCTACCGCCTGGCCTTCCAGAATGTGTCCGCGTTCGCGTGCTTTGCGTAGCTCAAACACCGTACGGCGAGTAACCACTTCACGGCGGTGACGTACGAAGGCGTCCAGCAGCTCTTTCAGGTTAAGAATGCGCGGCTGGCCGTCCAGCAAACCAACGATGTTGATACCGAATACACCTTGCATCTGCGTCTGCTGATACAGGTTATTGAGCACCACTTCGGCTACTTCGCCACGACGCAACTCGATAACCACACGCATACCGTCTTTATCAGACTCATCGCGCAGCTCGGAAATGCCTTCGATCTTTTTCTCTTTAACCAGCTCGGCGATCTTTTCGATCAAACGCGCTTTGTTTAACTGATATGGCAGCTCATGAATGATGATCTGCTGGCGGCCACCGACCTTGTCGATGTCCTGAATCTCGCAGCGCGCACGTACATAGATACGGCCGCGGCCGGTCTTGTAGGCTTCGACAATACCGTCACGGCCGTTAATGATGGCGGCAGTAGGAAAGTCCGGACCTGGGATGTATTCCATCAAATCGTCGATGGTCATATCCGGATTGGCGATCAGCGCCAAGCAACCGTTAACCACTTCGGTCAGGTTGTGCGGCGGGATATTGGTCGCCATACCCACAGCAATACCGCTGGAGCCGTTGATCAGCAGATTGGGAACCCGAGTCGGCAATACGGCCGGTATCTGTTCGGTGCCGTCGTAGTTAGGCACCCAGTCAACGGTTTCTTTATCCAGGTCGGCCAGCAGTTCGTGGGCCAACTTGGTCATGCGGATTTCGGTGTATCGCATGGCAGCAGCGTTGTCGCCGTCAACCGAACCGAAGTTACCCTGACCGTCTACCAGCAGATAGCGCAAGGAGAACGGCTGCGCCATACGAACGATGGTGTCGTATACCGCGGAGTCGCCATGCGGGTGGTATTTACCGATAACGTCACCGACCACACGAGCCGATTTCTTATAGGGCTTATTCCAGTCGTTGTTCAGTTCGCTCATGGCGAACAACACCCGACGGTGCACAGGCTTGAGGCCATCGCGCACGTCCGGCAAGGCCCGACCAACAATCACGCTCATCGCGTAATCAAGGTAGGACTGCTTCAACTCGTCTTCAATACTGACTGGAAGGATTTCTTTGGCCAGTTCACCCATGAAACGGCATTCCTTTTATTGTCGGCAACTCATTGATGCCAATAGCATTATTCAAGCGCACAAGGGGGATCACAGCGCTCACCCGTAAAGGCGGCGGCGATTTGGCCGCAACACCGCTCAACCCGCCCAATCAAAGCCGCGAAGGATACCACAGACAGGACATGGGCGGGAGCATTAAGCAGAGGTGTAAAACGCCCCTGAGACGCGCTCAGGAGCTAGCAGGCCTATTCAGGCCAATTTAATGCAGCCGGCGAGGGCTAACCAAATCGGCCAATTTGCGCTCATCGGGGCGCTCAACGAGTCCTTTCTCAGTCACGATGACATCTATTAAGTCAGCCGGCGTGACATCAAACACCGGATTGCTCACTGGCACGCCGGTATCGATATTACGCTCACCGAACTGCAGCAATTCACGGCTGGAACGCTCTTCCAGCGACAGGTCATCACCGACCTCCAGCGCCAGATCAATGCAGTAGCTGGACGCTACCACCATAAAGCGCACGCCATGGTGCATGGCCAGTACCGCTAATGCGTAGGTGCCGGTCTTGCAAATTGCATCGCCATTGGCAGCAATCCGATCGGCTGCCACCACGACCCAGTTGATATTTTCGTTCTTCATTAGGTGTGCGGCGGCGCTGTCGATATGTAACTGGGCCGGAATATCCGCCTGTGACAACTCCCAGGCGGTCAACCGCGAGCCCTGCAATAAAGGACGTGTTTCGCTGATATAGACAACGTCCACCAGGCCAGCCTCATGTGCGGCGCGCACCACACCCAACGAAGTACCATAACCCCCGCTGGCGAGGGCTCCATCATTGGAGTGCAGCATGATTCGTTGCGGTTTTTTTTGTCGCCGCCCGATCAGCCGCATGCCTAACTTGCCCATACTGCGGTTGGCCTCTCGGTCGCTCTCATGCACAGCGATAGCGGCCTGCAGCAAGCGGGCTGGTACATCGTGTTGCACCGTCAGCTTACGCAAGGTTTCGCGCATAATGCCCAAGGCCCAGGACAGACTGATCACAGTTGACTGGGTACCCTCCAGCATATCGAAATCAGCCGCCAGCGCCGCCTCCCAATCATCACTACTACCGATGCTTTCTGCCGCCAGAGCTATGCCATAGGCGGCGGCAATCCCAATGGCCGAGCCACCCCGCACGACCATACTGGCGATGGCTTCAGCCACCTCAGCTGCGCCGCTGCATTCACAGTAAACAATACGATCCGGCAACCTGCGCTGATCCAACAAACGCAGTCGCCGGCTGCTCAACCATTCGATGGATTCCAGCGAAACCTGCTCACCACTGACGGTTTTGGACTGCAACATAGCGAGCTCCCCTTATTGTGATCTGACCGCTTTAACTCTTGCCGCTACCCATCTGAATTGACATCCCAAACCAAGCCGACCCTTAACTTCAGAATCGTTGCGGCGCTTACCCCCTGCACGCCCCTACCACCTAAGGTTATACTCCCGACCATGAAACAAGGCGAACTCGACATGACCACTCTCCCCGACGAACTCGATCTGCTGATCCTGCCACGCTGGATCGTGCCCGTGGTACCGAGCGGCATGGTACTAGAGCACCATGCCCTGGCAGTGCATCAAGGCCGCATCATCGCCTTGCTGCCCGCTGCGCAAACTACCGAACTCAATGTACGCGAGCGGCGCGAACTGCCTGATCACTTATTGATCCCAGGCCTGATCAACGCTCACGGCCACGCGGCTATGAGTCTGCTCCGCGGCCTTGCCGACGATTTGCCACTGATGACGTGGCTGACAGACCATATATGGCCTGCCGAGGGCCGCTGGGTCAATGCCGACTTTGTCCGTCTGGGCACCGATCTTGCGATAGCCGAGATGTTGCGCGGCGGCACTACCTGCTTTGCCGACATGTATTTCCATCCAGAAGTGGCTGCCGCTGCCGCCATGGACGCTGGCATCCGCGCGCAACTGGCGTTTCCGGTTATCGACAATCCGATTCCGGGGGCACGCGACGCCACCGAGGCCATCGCCAAGGGCCTCAAACTGCACGACGAAACCCGCCACAACGAGTTGATCAGCGTCGCTTTCGGTCCACACGCGCCCTATACCGTGGGCGACGAAACGCTGACCCGCGTGCGAACTTTAGCTGACGAGCTGGATCTGCCAATCCACATGCACATCCATGAAACGGCTTTTGAGGTGGAAGAGTCCGTTCGCTTAACCGGCATGCGGCCACTGCAGCGCTTGCAAAAGCTCGGTTTGCTCAGTCCGAGATTGCAGGCGGTGCATGTTACGCAGATCAACGACCAAGACCTTGCTCTGCTCAGCGAGCATGGCGTGCAGGTCATTCACTGCCCTGAATCCAACATGAAGCTGGCCAGCGGCGCGATGCCGGTGCAACGACTACTGGGTGCACAGGTGAATGTAGCGCTCGGCACCGACGGCGCCGCCAGCAATAACGATCTGGATATGCTCGGTGAAATGCGCAGCGCGGCTTTTTTGGCCAAGCTAACCGCCGGTGACCCCACCGCACTCGACGCCCATGCCGCGCTGCACATGGCAACCTTAGCGGGCGCACGCGCGCTGGGACTGGCTGAAGAAACCGGCTCATTGGAAGTCGGAAAAGCCGCAGATATCACAGCGATCGACCTTTCCGGACTCGCCCAGCAGCCCGTCTATGAACCCGTATCACAACTACTTTACACCTGCAGCGCAGCCCAGGTATCCGACGTATGGGTAGCCGGCAAACAGAAACTGCGCGACGGGAAACTCTGCTCATTGGATACCGGTCCGATATTGCAGCAGGCCAGCGCGCTGGCCACACGAATTCGCCAAGGGGATACACATGAGTCTTAACGTTGATCGCGCCGAAATAGCCAAGTTCGAAGCCTTGGCAAGCCGTTGGTGGGACCGCAACAGTGAGTTCAAACCATTACATGAGATCAATCCGTTACGCACTAACTGGATTGATGAGCGCGTTCCGTTGGCCGGCAAGGAAGTGCTGGATATTGGTTGCGGCGGAGGCATTCTCGCCGAGGCCATGGCACAACGTGGCGCAACGGTGACCGGCATTGATATGGGCGAGGCGCCACTTTCAGTTGCTCGCTTGCACCAACTCGAGTCTGGCGTTGTGGTTGATTACCAGCAGACCACCGCCGAAGAGTTTGCGGAGCTGCACGCCGGACGCTTTGACGTGGTTACTTGCCTGGAGATGCTTGAGCACGTACCCGATCCCAGCTCGGTCATCCGCGCCTGCGCCAAGCTGGTCAAACCCGGCGGCCACGTGTTTTTTTCGACGATTAACCGCAACCCCAAGTCCTTCCTGTTTGCCATCATCGGTGCCGAGTATGTGCTGCGCATGCTGCCACGCGGCACCCATGAGTTTGCCAAGTTCATCCGCCCTGCAGAGCTCGGCGGATGGTCTCGTGAGGCCGGGCTGAACTTGCTCGATATGACCGGATTAACCTTTAATCCCATCACCAAAACCTACAAGCTGGAAGGCAATGTAGACGTCAATTACATGATTCATTGCCAGCGCCAAGCGGAGGCCTGATGCTCACCAGCGTTTTATTCGATCTGGATGGCACCCTGCTCGACACCGTCGACGACTTCATGGCGATCATCGATGCCATGTTGCGCGAGCACGACCGGCCGTTGATCGACCCAAAGCTGGTCCGCAGTCAGGTGTCCGACGGCTCCGTCGGCATGCTCTGTTCAGCCTTTGGTATGCGCCCGCAGGATGAAGGCTTTGATGCCTTGCGCGAGGATTTTCTGCGGCGCTATACCGAGCAACTGGCTACGCATACGCAACCCTTCCCCGGCATCCCTGAGCTGCTCGACTGGCTGGACGCCGAAGGCCTGCCCTGGGGTGTGGTAACCAACAAAATGAGCCGCTTCAGCATTCCCCTGATCGCCGCTATGGGTCTGGCTGAGCGCTGCGGCACACTGATCTGTCCCGATCAGGTAAGCCAAGCTAAGCCGCACGCCGAGCCGGTACTCAAGGCCTGCGCCGAATTGGGCGTTGAGCCCAGCGGCTGCGTGTTTGTCGGTGATCATCTGCGCGACATTCAGTCCGGCCACGCCGCCGGCACCGCTACGGTCGCAGCCCTGTATGGCTACATTCCTGCCGGCGATGACCCGGCCAATTGGCACGCCACCCACAGCATCAAAAACGCTGCCGCCCTCCGCCCCTGGCTGGAGACGCGCCGCGCAACGGAGACCACGCATGTTTGATTACACCGCTCCCGCAGACCTGCTTAAAGATCGCGTCATTCTCATTACCGGCGCCGGCGATGGTATCGGCCGCGCCTGCGCGCTGAGTTGTGCAGCCCATGGCGCCACCGTCGTACTGGTCGGTCGCACCCCGAGCAAGCTGGAAGCCGTTTACGACGAAATCGAAGCTGCCGGCCATCCACAGCCCGCGCTTTGCCCGCTGAATCTGGAAACTGCGCTGGAAAAGGATTACGAAGATTTAGCCGATCAACTTTTTGACACCTTCGGCAAACTTGATGGGCTGGTGCACAACGCCGCTGAATTAGGGCCACGCACCCTGATGGATACAGTGAGAGCAGATGCCTGGCTAAAGGTTATGCAGGTCAACGTAAACGCGCCTTTCTTGCTGACCAAGACCATGATGCCGCTGTTGCGCGCCGCACCCGATGCCTCTGTCGTTTTGCTATCGTCCAGCGTCGGCCGCAAAGGCCGTGCGTATTGGGGACCCTATGCGGTCAGTAAGTTCGCAGTAGAAGGTCTGATGCAGACATTGGCCGACGAACAAGACGGTACCAGCGAGATTCGCGTCAACACTCTGAACCCCGGCGCCACCCGAACCAAGATGCGCGCCAAGGCTTATCCCAACGAGCCAGCAGAAAACAACCCCGAACCCAGCGCCATCATGCCGGCTTTCCTGTACCTATTGGGACCCGACAGTCGCGACACCAATGGCCAGGCGCTCGACGCGCAATAGCCAAGTTTTTGGCGCACCGCTGTAGATAGCGGCAAGCCCTGCAAAGAGAGCGGCAAATTCTTGCCGCTCCGCGTCTACCCAACCTCAAGTACAAATCATAACCAATTGAAATAATTGATATTTATATAATGGCACATTGCTTGCTATAGAACCTGCATAAGAACCAATGTCGGGATTCGCCATCATGATGCACTTGCAGGGAAATACCATCGACTTCGATACCGCCCGCATAAAGCTCGGCAACGCCGGTAAAACGGCTGGCGCCAGGCGCAAGACCGCGAAACAGGGCGAGCAATTCGAGCAAGTGCAGCAACAATTGCTGCAGAGCCTGCAAACCACATTAGAAGTCGATCAGATTCTCAGCTTGTTCTGCACCGGTCTTAAAGCGCTATTGCAAATCGACGCGCTGGAATACCGTCACAATTCAGACCCCAACCCGATCCAGATTGGCCAGCCCGCGCTACACCGTTGCAGCTATCGCCTATCTCACGCGGGAAGTTATCTTGGTGAATTGCAGTTCAGCCGCCAGCAACGTTTCAGCGAGAACGAGTTGCTGGCGATAGAGACCTTGCTCGGCACCCTGCTCTACCCTTTACGCAACGCCCTAATGTATCGCGAAGCCTTGCATTGCGCGCTCAACGATAGCTTAACTGGCGCTAGCAACCGCCTGGCGCTAAACCAGAATCTGGAACGCGACATACGCCAAAGCCATCGTAACCAGCAACCACTAGCGCTGCTGGTACTGGACATTGATCACTTCAAACAGGTTAACGACAGTTACGGTCATGCCTATGGCGATGCCGCGCTCAAAGCAGTGGTCAACTGCATCAGCGATTCCCTTCGCTCCGTCGATGGTTTGTACCGGCTAGGTGGCGAGGAGTTTGTAGTCTTGCTCAACGATACCTCGCTAGACGCAGGCCGGATGGTAGCAGAGCGTATTCGCAAGTCAGTCGAATGCATGCAGTTCGAACTGGATGGTCAGCCAATACCGCTGACCGTCAGTATTGGCCTGAGCACTCTGCGCCCCGAAGACTCCGTCAAAAGCCTGATCAATCGTGGAGACCTATTGATGTATCAGGCCAAGCGCGGTGGTAGAAACCAAGTCGCGGAAGAGCATTAAGAACGCAGAGGCAAAGCATCAAACATAATCAAACTCAGTGAGTTTGATCGGGCCGATTAGCCAAATAATGCTCAAACAACAGGTTACTGTTGCCTAATGACATCAAGTGGGCGTAGACCCAGCCGAGGAAGCCTGCCTTATTCAACCTGAGCACCTGCTCGTCGCTCAAGGCTAGGAAGCGCTCTTCATTCACAGCGTGAAAATCCTTAAGAACAAAGGTTTCTCCGCTGACGTGGCTCAACTTAAGCGTACGCGATTCCAGCAGTTCCAACTCCTGCAGCACGCTAACCAGTTCGCGTGTACGATGCATTTCTGCAGTAAAGTTTTGCAAAAACTGGATCATCTCGTTCAGGTATTCGCTGTTTTCACCGGTTTCGCTAAACAGCTCACGCCCTTCCGTTTCATTCCAGCCAGCGTATGCCTCATCAAAACAGACGGTAAATTCGTCATTCTCAGATTGCGCCAGTACAAAAGGGTAGCGCCGAATAAACGCGGGTACGTAGGTGTTGCTGCGCCACTGGCCCGAATCGTCTACAAAGCTATTGAGCCCTTCTTTAAGGCCTAACAACGCAATCGGGCTGAGCTGCTCGCCTTCACCTACAAACAGAATCGGATAACTGCGCGCAGCTTGGAAGAACTCCAGGCCCGCCAAAGGCACTATGTGCGTTCCTGCCGCAAACTCGCAACCTTTACCCGCGTTCATCTTGAGCGCTTTATGCTGATCTCGATTAAGCGCTTTTATTTCCTTGTATAACAACAACGTTGACATCCATTCTCTCCCTGCCCGGGTTCAGTCCCGGTATTCTGTTAAGTCCGTTTCGAGCTTAGCGAAAAACCAACTGCAATAGCAGTTTCGCGCCGTCCTGATCAGGCACAACGTCTTTGAAAGCTCCTGCGGCCAGCAAGTTGACGGAGACGTGATCGCCGAACCAACGGCTGTTCAAACCCAAGCCACCACTGACCAAATCAACATCTTCCTCCCCCAACTCCATGGCGCGCCCGTAATCCATAAATACGAAAGGTTGCCACCGCTCACTTAAGTGCCAATAGCCTTCAACACTAAAGTTGACACCCCAGGGAGCCGTAATCACCCCTGGGTCGTAACCGCGTTGCGCGCTAACGCCACCAAACTGTTTATGCAGAGCAGAGGGTAACTCGTCTTCACGCGTTGCATATTGCCATCCGCCGAGACCGACCAATTCAAATTGCTCACCCAATTGTCGCGAGGAATACAGGTCCCCGGTAAGGATAGTGAAATTGCCGCTTTCCCCGGTCAGTGCGTTGTCCGGAGAGGCTTGACGGATACGCTGCTCATAGCGCGCATACCATGGGGCAGCGCGATACTCAAACTGCCCCTTGAGGAAAACTTCCTGAATATCCACCTCACTGAGGGTGAAGCCTTCGAGGGTCGTTTCTGAGGATTGGAAGGTGTAACCCAACCCACCCAAGAGTAACCAACTATCCGATACCCACCAAGGTTGATCAAAGCCAATACCATAGTTGCTGGAATCGCCTTCAATATTCAGATCAGCCAAAGGGCCGCTCTTGATTTCCATGCTGTTCGCCCCGGCTTCAATCCAGGCAAAACCGTTGTTACTGGTGACTGGCCGGGTATACCGCAGGTTCATGTACTGACTACCACGAGTACCCACCAGAATGACGCCAAGATTATCAGCAACGCCGGTCGGCGAAAACCAGTTGAAAGTGCCGCCTAGCTGCTCATAACCGGTACCTTCACTGCCATAATTATTGGCGAACAGCGACCAATCGAAGCGCTTTGGTTCGAAGCGTTCAATGTCAACGCGAGTTGTCCCGAAACGTTCGCCTGGTGCTAATCCAGCTGAAATCTGAGGCCCCTGACTAGTAGCATTGAAACGGCGAATAGCTTCGATCAACATCGGGCTGTCCAGCGTCTCCCCCTCAGCCAGGTCCAGGCGATCCCGATAAAAACTGTCATTAACACCTTCGCCTTCACCGATAAAAGTCACCCCGTCCAGCTCTGCCTCGACCAGCACAACTCTTAATTGGCCATCTTCGAGCGACTGCGGGGGAAGGATTGCACGAGCTGTCAGTTGTCCGGCATCAGCATACACCTGGTTAACATCGCGAATCATTTCGTTGAGGTCAGCGAAAGTGATCTCCCGCCCGACGTAGCGGCCAGCGATCTCCTTCAACTGCGCTTGCGGAATAAACACCGACGTATTGAAGCTGATGCCATCTAATACGAATGGCGGGCTGTCATCAGGCAGCGCGTCACCCTGTTCTGGCTGCTCACCCTGTATCGCGGGTATTTCTACACGCCGCGCTCGTTCCTCAATCTCTTGCTGACGTCGCTGTGAGTCTATTTGCTCGCGCTGTAAACTTGGATTGATCTGCCCTGGGCTAACGCCTCCGGGCAGCGCTACCTGGGCATCGACAACACAAGGCAGCATTGCCGCTGCCAGCATCCATACGCACTTATTGATCCTTGCTTGGGTTGTCATCAGATGTCCCACAGCTCCTTTTCATCAGTATTATCGGATGAGCCCTGCGGCCATTGCAGATTCACCGGGCCCATTACCCCCGGAATCTGAACTTCCGTGCTCGGTGCAGAAGGATAACCTGCAGCCTGGTTCAGCAGATTCCCCAGCCGGAGGCTCATGACATCAGACGCCAGCATTGCCTGTGCGTATCGTGCTGCTGTGATGCCTTGATAATCTACCCCACCGTCCTCATGCCCTTCGGCAAAATTGGGAACGCGGACCAAGTGTGTGGCATCACGGTGCAACACGTAGGCATTGGTGTAGCTGGTAACGTCAGCCTGATAAAGCCAGAAAGCTTTATCCAACTCATGCAGCTGAACACGTGCATCAGAGCGGTATGCTGGCGACAGATTATCCGCGATCAGTAAGGTCTGAGGTGTACTCAGGCGCAGGAAGTCAGCATTGCGAATATCCTCAAAATCGGCAATCGAGGCTGAAGTTTCAAAGTCGCTGTAAACCATGTCCAACAACGAGGTCCGTACCGCTTTCGCTTGAAGCCTAGTGACAAAACGATCACCTGCGGCGCCGCTGTTGTTCAAGCCTTCTACTAGTAACTGCAACGAACCGAGACCCGTATGCTCACCGACCATTTGAATATCCTGAGCGTGCAGGTCAGCTGATATACCCAACTGCGCATCCGCAACGTCAATCGCCGAGCCAGCCCACAGGCTCATCGTCGGTGTCACCACTTGCTGCAGTTGGATGACAGCTGGCGAAGCAACTCCACCACGCCAGCCGGCATTGGCAACCAAGCCGTGATCGGCGACCAACTGGCCACCGCGGGTGTCTAGCAGGCTATCAAGCAGAACCTGGCCATCTGCGAGCAGTCGCTGGAAGCTGATATCTTCGTCTGCTGACCAGAACTGATCACCACCGCTGACACTGTCACCCACCACAATTGAACCCAATGCGAAGAGATTCACGTCTTGCTTGGCGAATAGATTTCCAAACGACAGATGGTGGCCATCAGCGCGGACGTTGTTCAATGCTGAGCTCACGGTGCTAGCGCGAATATCCCCAGTCGCGGTCAGCAGAATATCCCCGGTCAGCGATTCACCCTGATAGGGTAAGCCGGTAGAGATAATACCGTTTCCGACGGTGATTCCGCCGTTAGCTGCATCCAGTACGATATTGCCACCAGCAGTTACGCTATCGAGTACGTTGATGTATTCGCCTGAGGTAATGCTGATGTGACGTCCAGCAGTCACGTTGGCCAAGTCAACCGAACCGCCAACAACAAAGGTCAGATCCCGACCCGCTTCAGCAGAACCACCCAAACTCAGATCTTGACCAATACCCAAGGTGAGATCGCGACCGGCTTTCAGTGAGTAGGTGCCACCGTAACGCACCTTCGGCATAAGCAAGTTGCCGTTAGCAAGAATGGATACATCCCGGGCAGCCTCGGCCATCAGACCCGTGATATTGCCATCACCCTGATCAGCGTCACCGGTTGCCTGCAGGAAGACGTCAGTACCCAGGCTCTGTACTCGACCAAAGAACAGATTGCGACCCAGCATCCGCACTTCACCAACCGCCTCTGCGTTACCGCCGAAGACATCACCCTCGGTTTGCACCAGGATGTCGGCGCCGGAGTACAGATGAGCCGGCACAAGCACATCGACTGCGTCCGGATCGGCCAGCTCGCCAAAGCGAATAGTGCCGGTGAAGCCAGGCTCGGCGGTCAACGTCAGATTCCCGCCACTGCGGCCATTGGCGATGGTTAGATCGCCCTTGGTGTTCACTTTGAGTGTGGTCGCGGCCAACACATTGCCCAAGAGCGCTGAACCCGCTTGCAGCTCAAACCACTGCTGTTGACTAGTCAGTGACTGCGCGGCAAACAACCCTTCCGACTGCAAAGACAGAGAGCTCGTTGCGCTTTCGACGCTGCCCAGATTGGCGGAACCGACGTCAAACACAACATCGTTTTGAACCTTTGCCTGCCCCCCAACCCAGTCACCCGCGCCGGTGACGGCCAAGTTACCGCCAACGTTCAAGGTCCCGTACTCCAGCTGGGTACCTGCCACCCCACGATGTTGCAGCTGCGCATCACCCGTAACGTCCGCTCGGGTCAAGTTCAGTAGGCCGTCGACCCCAAGACTCAAGTCGCCGGTCACATCCAACAAGCCCAGCGAAGAACCGCTACCCAGCGACAACACTGTATTCGAATGAGCGTGCAGCGTATCAAGTTGCAGGTCGCCTGCAACTTTGACGTCGGACAGCCCTTGTACCTCAGCAGTGCCCAGCCGCGCGTTCCTGCCTACCAGCACATCCAGTCGAGCGGCGGCATTCAGTTCGGTTACATCCAGGTCTTCAATGAGGTTCAGGTTTAGATCGTCGGTGCGAGCCCAAAGCTTGTCGGCGGACAAACTGCCGCCAACAACAGAGAGCGACTGATAAGCATCCAGCGAACCTGCTGATAGCAAGCCACCGTCATTACCAAGCAATGCCCGTCCGCGCTGGGCCAGCAGCTCATCAATTCTCAAATCGTTTTGCTGCTGCAGGAAAATGTCACCCGTTACCGCTTCTACTTTAGTCAGCTTAGGCAGGTTAACCAGCAGCGGCGTAACGCCGGTGCCAATGCCCAGACCGGCCTCCAGTTCGGCGATACCCGCATGCGTGCCGTGCAGATTGACCTGCCCGTCGCCGTTACCCAGCAGCAAGCCACCCGCCTTGACCAGGAACTGGGTCGCGGCGGTGCCTGTATTGTCCAGCAGACCCAGGCGCATATCACCAATGGTAGTCAGCGCAAGCGTACCGCCAGCGCTGAAACGACTGCCATCCGCCATATCCAGGCTGCTTGCGATCACAGTCAGGTTGCCACCTGCTGTCGCACTGTCAGCAAGCGATACTGCATCCAAACTATTGATCAGCAGTTTACCGGTGGCCTCTGCCAGCTTCAGCTCGACTTTACCCTTTGCATCCAACTGCATGTCTGCGCCGGACCGCAGCTTGCGCGCGGTCAGTTCTGCCTCGCTAGAGATACTCAGCAAGCCGTCTGCACTAAATTCGCCAACTGACAATGACTTGTCGCTGTTCAGCAGAACATCGCCACCAGCCAACCCCGAGACTTCGCCAGCTGCAGTCGATTCGAGCTCAACTTCCAGCGCCCCGTTTGCACCACGGATGTCGTCTTTGGCTAACAGGTGGATATTGCGCCCACTGACACTCAGCTGATCGAACTGCCCAAGCAGGCTGCCATCCAACGCATTGAGGTGGATATCGCCAACAGCAAACACCTGACCAATTCGGAAGTCGCCGTTGGCCCACCGCAGCGCAATATCCTGACCCGCTGACGCGGCCAACAGGCGCCCGCCGACATTTAATGTGAGCATGGTCTGCTCACTGTCGTCGGTACCTAGGCTGCCAGTCCCGGCCAGCAGGGTCAGATCTTGACCTATCCCAAATTGGCCGCTACCCGCGCCCTGTGCTGCAAGAATACCGTTGGCCGCTGCCAGACGCGCATTTTTTAGCGCATTGACAACACCCACCTTGAGGTCACCAGCAGACTGCAGGTAGAGAGAGCCGTCGACATCAGCGTCGAAGCGCTCGGATGCCTCCACATAGAATGGTGAGGTACGGCTGACCGATAGACTGACCACCTCACCGCCCGCATTGCGATTCAGCACAACATCGCCTGGCGCGTTAGCGACCGCAAGCGCAGCGGCCTGCTGAACGCTGAGGTTTCCGTTTTTCAGATCGGCCAGACTAATTTCCAGTGCGTCGGCAAGTTGCCCCACATCACCAGCGACCTGAATATTTACATTGCGCCCATACAAATTGGGCTCGGCTGAGCCCACGGAGGTGCCCGAAGATGGCCCAAGAGCAGTCTGATCAATCGCATAGAGCAATTCGCCCGCTGTCCAGATTGCGTCATTGGTCAACGCATCAACCTGTACCGCAGATGCACTGTAAGCAAACAATGCGTCGTAACTCTGGAACGCACTCCGTGTGCGCCAATCAGCGTCGATATTGCTGGCGAAGAAAGACTCAAGCTCGGCAAAGCGCTCACTGACAAACTGTTTTACCTGCGCGTCAGTCACGCCCGACGCTCCGAGCCTCAGCTCTGCCAGAGGCCGAATGAATGCCAGGTTGGCGTCATCCAGAACAAAGTCCGAACCAGCGACGCTGCCCAGCGCTTTTAGCTGCCAGTATTCGCGGTAACTGGCGTCAACCATATCCTGGAACGGCTTGACCGAGGTGGCGTAGATATTATCTTCGGCGCCATAGGCTTCAGTCAGACTGAGTTTTTCCCAAACCGATTGGCGCTGGGATTCGTCCAGGGTATCGGAGGCGAGACGACGGCCAGCATCGTATAGCGAGCCACTCTGCACGCGAAGCCAGACATCACCGGTTTCGGACCGGATGCTACCTACCCAGCTGTCACCTTCGGTTTCATGCAGGTAGATATCGCGATTCGCGAAAGCATTGAGCACGCCGTGCTCGGTACCCCCATTGGCAGTCGCCACCTCTTTGCCGTGAACGCGCAACGCTTTGCCGCTCTCGCCGATACCGCCAGACACACTGGAGAGCGTGATATTGCGTCCACGAACGTGCGGTGTAGTTGCCGCAACAGCATTGCTGCCCAGCAGATTGCCGGACGCTGAAATCACAACGTCCCCGCTGCCATTACCAGCATCAACCTGCTTAATGATCACATCGGAACCGATATCCAGATTTACGCCCGCAGAACCGCTTAACACCGATAGCGTGCCGCCAGGTGCCAAGCTCGCGGCGAAGGGACTACCCGCATTGCCCACTTCTCCAGCCGCCGTCATCGTCAGGTGCAAGCTATAGGAATTAGCCTCTGGCATGCCGACGATATTGCCACCGGCGGCCAATACGGTACTTCCACCCGGATTGTTGAGCCGACCACCGACATACAGATCGTTGGTCGTGGTTGCATCGATTAAACCGGTAGCGTTGCCGATAAAGGCAATCTGGAACGGGTTATCTGCTTTGACGGAGTGACTGACCGTGAGCTGTGCGCTGCGCGCAAAGTTATAACCCCACTGAGCATAGTATTGGCCGGCACTATCACCGCTAGCGTACTGACCACTGGCCTTGAAGTCCCAGTGACAATTTGAGCCAATGCCGCTATCGCAGCCGTGGTAGTTAACCCTAAAGCGGTAGAAATCCCCCACTGATCCACTAATGTCTTGCTCATACACACCCTCGGTGCCATTACCATAGTAAAGGCTGCCACTGCCCACATTCCAGGGATCATTCGGCTGTCCGGACGGATAGTTCCACGCCCAATCACTGACATAGAAGCTATCAGCATCACTACTTACTTCACGCTTCAGCGACGCCTGTTGACTCCACCGATAACGCACATTGGCATCCGGTGTGTAGGTGGCGCTACTAGCAGATGAACTGCTGACCAGATACGCGCTGCTGATCGAGCTGCCGCCGTTGCGGTTATCAAATACCGACAGGCCACTGCCCTGAGTATGCACATACCAACTGCTGGCAAGCTCGCCATTCACCCTATCTTTGAGCGTATCAACAATCTGAACGATACCCACTGAACCCGCGCCAGTATCAATATTACCAAGCTCTAGCTTCGCCTGAGACAAATTGTTGATGGTGACCTGTCCGTAGCCATTGTTGACCTCGATACGCCCCAGCGGATTGGTACTGATAATCGCCCCTTTCATGTAAACGAACCCACCGCCTGAAGCGTTGACATCGTCGACAAGAATGCGCTGATTAACAAAATCGTACTTGGCCAATACCAGAGCACTGCCTCCAGTGGCAGACAGGTACTGGAGCGGGATATCAACCGCTGACACGCAGGTGCTAGTCGCGCAGTAATGGTTGGCAAGCCAGCTATCCAGACTTGAACTAACCGTCAAACTGCGACTGGTAGCCTGACCGCTGGAGATAGTGCCGTTAATATCGATATAGCGCGCTTGGATACCCACCTGGCCACCGACGATCTGCTTACTGGCAGCGCTGCCGGTAAGATCGGCAGCATTGTAGGTGGTTGTGCTCTTATGCAAACTGCGCAGACCAATGGTCGGAATCCAGGAAGCAGCGTTATCAATGCCGCGGAACTGCCAAGCACTTCCGGTATAGGACTGTGCCGTAGACTGCGAGCAGTTTGAACCACTACTCAAAGACGCCGGGAGACAGCCGCCAAACAGAATGTCGCTACTACCCGACTGTCCGCTAGCGCCTGGCCTAATCAGCAAGCCCTGGTTGTTAGCCAAGATGCCCACGGGGCCGTACACATAGTTTGCAATCAGCTCTATCGCTGTGTTCGCCGAGCCAGTCACCCCAGCAAAACTCTTCCACTCGGATAACGGATTGGAACCCACTGCCCAGTATCCATTGGGTTGAAACACAGACATTGAGCCTTCCGGCACTTCTACCAATACCTGCTGCCCATAGGTAGAACCGAACTGGCCAAGAGAACCCTTGGCGTTGGAGATGTGCACCAGACCGCCCAGATTGTAGATATCCCCGGTGAGGAAAATAGCCGGACCATAGCTGACGTTACCGGAGTATCCCGCATAACTGTTGTCGATACGGACTTCCGCACGACGATCTGCGTTGACTTCATTGATGAGATCGCTGGTGAACTGGGAGCGCCCAGCACCGCCGGTAAACAGTACATGACCACCCGGTTCATCCGGAATCAGCGCATCGCCCAACAGAAGGTATTTGCTGCTGCGGTTGGTGATCTGAATCTTCGCCCCACCGTTGGCAGTCAAATTGCCGGAACCGGACAGGCGATCTGCATTGACGGTGATATTGCCACCTGCCGCCAGGAGAGAACCCAGTTCAATTGACCCGGTTGCAGTGCTAGAGATGGTACTCAGCAAAATCTGCTTGGTGATCGGATCCATTCCCGGGTAACTATTAAGAAAATCAGCCGGTACAAAATTCGGAATACTGAGCGCTGCGGTCGGCAGACCCGCGCTCTGGGTAATAGTGCCATCGGCGGCAATATCAATGATCAGCTCGTTGTAGCGGCCAGCCAGGAAATCGCCATCAAGCTGAACGTAGCTGTCACGCACCTCGTTAGTGTGGCTGTTGCGGCTGGTGATCGGGATGAATCCGAGTTGATAACCGCGCGCCTCGCCATCGGCAAGGGCTGAAGTAATACCGTTGTAACCACCCACAGTGATATTGCGCGCAGCCAACACAGACGCGTTCTGCTCAACTGTAACGCTGGCAGCGTTGTTGATATTGCTGTCTGCGCGAGCATCCGGCACGGCAATAATGCCTCGCACCACACTGTGAGCTACGCTATCAGCGTTAATCCGGGTCTGCCATAGGCCCTCCGGATCACGTCCGGCGGACAGATCTATATTGCCCAATGCGGCTAGCGTTGCGCCATCGGCAACCGAGACTGACTGCAGGCTGCTGATATTTGCCTGCGCGTTGGCGGTTCCGACCCCCGCCGCCCCCCACGTGCTGACGAGCGCCTCGATTGCCGTTGAAGACAGGGTGTAGGTCCCTAGACCAATCTGACCATAGGCACTGAGATAGGCGTCTTCCCCTACTTTCACGGTATTGGTAAAGGTCGCGTTGTGAACGTTATTGACCCCGCCTCCGGCAATCGCGCCACCGGTGCTCAAAGTGACATCCTCGGAGGCTTCATGACGGGTATAGGCTCGGGCGATCAGCTTGCCGTCGTAATCGCCACCAGCGAGACCGGCAACCAGAATGCTGCGCTCCCCGATATCGACTTGGCTATCCGCTATTACATCAGACTGATTGAAGACCGCCTGACCACTGATAACACCACCACCGGCACCGGTCGCAGCCTCACCCATATGGCGAGTGTAAATGTTTGAGTTGGCACTCAGTAGCACATCTCGTAGGAGGTACAACTCGGCGTCGTCGCTGATACGAGCGGTGGTGCTAACAGTGACCTCGTTGTCGGAACCAGCCCCGCTGCCTCCTATGACAGCGGCATTAACCGAGTTTGCATGGGTGCCGTAAAGCGCATTGAACTTAGCAGTGAGAGCAAGACTAGACGCAGCGATATCTACTGCCTCGCCAATTTCTGCAAGCACGTTCCCAGAGGTCCGGGTACGCGCAATAGTCGCGTTGCCAGAAATCAAACCACCGCTACCGGCAATACTCTTCGCCTGATTGATATCTTCGCCATCAGCCGATACCAACAGATCAGTGATTAGAGAAGCACCGTCACGATCATTCGCCCGATCACCGAGAATGGCTTCTGTTGTCGTAGTGGAACGCGCCTCGGCGACAGAAGCGCCTACGGCAAGACCACCCACGGCGATACCCGTCGCCTCGGCATACTGCTGAGTATGGCTTTGTGCGTCGATCTCGACGCGGCCGGAGGGCAGCTTCAGATCGGTGCCAGTGATTGCTCTTACCGACGAACTGTTGATCGCCTCGGCAACCGAGCCATTGGCAGAAAAATACAGCCCGCCAGTACCGGCCATCGAACGAGCCCTTACCGCCGCCTCGTCCGGATCAACCTCTGGACCAGTGCGCTGATTGTCCAGCTTAGCCAATATCTTGAGGCCACCCGTCCCTTTAACATCAACCGCATTGCCTAGCTTCGCAGTCACCTTGGTACTGCTTTGCGCCCGCGCATAGGAAGCCCCGACCCCTGCCCCGCCCGATACACTGACACCCGTAGCGCTAACATCAATCTGCGGCGCTGCACTAGCCTGAACCGACACACCATTAGCGCCACCATCCAGAATCGTACGATCGCCTACTTCTGCAGTAACCCGCGTGCTGTCGATACCCAGCGCGGCAACTGCGGTACCGGCCAGAGCCAAACCACCCGCTGCACCAACCGTTGTTACCTCTAACGCTCCGGCACCTTGCGCAGATAGGTTGATTCCGTTTGCGCTCAACTTGCTGTCAGCTGCAACGCTAACACCCACATCGCTGTCACGCAGCCCGGTACCAATCACCAAACCCGCCGCAACAGCGCCAAACGCCGCACCATCTGCGGTAACTGATAAGCCCAGAGAATCTGCAGCCGAGGCGTTAAGGCTTGAGTTATAGCGTTGATCACCCGCCAGTTTGACGCTGACAATATTATTCATCTCAGCGACCGACACTGCAGCGCCAATACCTGCACCGAACCCGGCAGCACCGGTATAACTCTCGACCTTGACTGCTGGTTCGTCTTTAAGCGCTTTGCTTTGCGCCGTCGTCAACAACGATTCGGCTACTACGGTCGCATCAACATCAGCGGTTACTCGAGCATTAGAGAGCGTGTAGGACACCGCAGCACCGACCGCAGCGGTAGCCCCAAGCTGCAGCGACCCACTAAAATTTCGGGTAGCGAGAGAGTCGATTGCGCTGACTTTGACGTTACCTAGACTATCCACACGGCCACCCTTGATACGCGCTAGCGTTTCGTGGGTGTAAGTGGTGCCTGCCTTGAGCCGATCAGCACTCGAGCCAATCTGGCCGCTCTGATTAACCAGACTTGTCTCCGCCGAGTTGCTGCGACGCTCGACCACATATTGTCCGGTCGCGCTGTCATAAACTACGGTGTCGTACTGAGTATCCTGAGTATCACGGCTGGTAAAGCCATCGACCATCGATAGCGTACCGCTGCCATTTTGGTTCAGCTCATCCAGCGGATCCGTACCCTCTACAGCGGTGGCACCCGACCCCAACATCAGCAGGCCAACACTACCACCCAGTGCAGCATTCCCACCAACGCCCCCAGTGACGGTATATAGCTCGACATCCACATCGCGCGCGGCGCCCACTTGGACCGCCCCGCTGGTATAAACCTGTGAATCGAGAAGCATCGCTCGAGTAGCGTTGTTGGCTACCAGCACGTTCGCACTGGCACCAAGGGAAAAGCTACCTACTGCGGCAGAACCTGCATTGCTCAGGGCAATCAGTTTGTCATGAGCATCAATTTTCAGGCTCGCCGCCCGCTTAGCCGAGGTACCCAGGTCGAGTTTGCCAGCACCTGCTTCTGTCACGTTCTCAACGATCAACACATTGACCGAACCAGCCATGGCCGTCCCACCACCACTGACGCTAAGGCTGTTACCAAAGATGCGGGTAAGACTGTCTGCCTCAACATTGACGGCACCATCGCTGGTGACGCTGGTGCGCCCTTCAAGGCTATCTGCCTGAGCGCCCAGCCAAGCACGAACGGTACTGCGGTTATAGCCTACGGCCACGCCGGCGCCGGCGCCAACCGCGCCGCCAGTGGCGGTATCCGCACTGGGAGCAAGACTGTTGATTGCATTGGCGGAAATATCCAGACTACCGACGCTGAGATTACTGCCACCATCGACCAAAGCCTCAGTACTGCCTTCTAAAACCAGCACAGCCGCACTACCTGCGATACCGACAATCGCTCCGGAGGCGCTAACCACGATGTTACTCGCTGAATTGGTCGCGCTTGCATCCACATCCATTGCACCGCGACTGGTAACCTTGGCTCCTCGAACACGCGCAGTGACATCGCGGCTGATGACACCCGTATCAGCGGTTACCGCTACAGCCGCGGCACCTAGTGATAAGGCGGCATTGAGAACGCCACCAAAGCTGTAACTATGACTGGCCGCGCCAACGCTAACCTGCTGATCCGCGCCCGCACCACTGTTACTTTGGTTAATCTGCGCCTGATCTATCGACGCCAGGGTCGAGCCACCCAATACCTGAGTGTTACTAACACCACCAACTGAAGCGCTAGTAAGCGGCACTAGCGATACGGCAGCGCTCACGCTCACCTGCCCGGCCTGCTGCAGGGAAGTCGCACGTACTGCGACGCCTTTTATCAACTCGCTGCCCGTTTTCAGGTCCAGGGAAGGATTAAATTGCTCAGCATCAGCCCATGCGTCTGGATCAGGGGCATTCTCGACTTCGCCGTTATCAACGGAAACGCTAGCGCCCAGCGCAAGCGCCGTGACCTCAGTAGCCGCATCACGGATGGCGGCTTCGGTCTCGCTTTGCAGAACGTTAACAGTCAAAAGACCTGAGACCGCCGCGTTACCGCTTCCGGCAACAACACCTGCGTAAGAGTTGATGATGTCGTTGTTGAAGGCTGTGACCGCAACGTTGTTCTGCGCCAGTACGCCCGCACCACCGTTAATCAATGCGCGAGCGCTAGTGTCGAGGATACTGGTTGAGATACCGCCGCTAACCGCCGCTGTGCCGGAGAAGCCCCCGGATACAGAAATTGTATTAATTTCGGCGTCCGACTGCGCTGTAACAGCCAGATCATTTAGCGCGAACCCACCGTCTACATGGCGGCCCGTAACACGTGCCTCGATATCGTTATGGATACGGTTAACCGCCGTGGCGACACCCGCAGCAACGCTACCCGCCGCAGCTATACCACCTGACAAGGAGTTGATGCTGGAGGCGTCACGCGCCTTGACCAACATACTGTCCGCGTCACCACCGCTATTGAGCACTCGCGCGTAGGTACGCGCATCAATATTATTACTGGTGTTCGAAAAAACCGCAGCAGCAGAACCTGCGGCAGCGCCGCTGAGCGCAAGGGTATCGATGTTGGCCTGCGTTAATGCCTCAATCCGCGCATCGGCACCCACAGCCAGATTCAGACTGCTATCGCTAATCCAGGCCTGACGTATCTGCGAAACAGTGCTGACCGCCACCGCACCAGCGCCAGCACCGGAGCCTGCGCCCTGCACGTTACCGGCCAAGGTTTTGATATCGACTTCACCTTTGGTGACCTCGACAGTTAATTCGGTAGCACCGCGAATTTCGCTTTCTTCAATACTGGCGGACTCTTCGCCGTCAACCACGTTGACCGCAATAGAAGCACCGGCCGCAGCCGAACCTGCCCCGCCACCACCAAGGGCCGCTGAACGAATCAATGCATCGCCGCCGCTGACCACATTCAAGGGACCAGTAAGCGTAACCAAAGACTTGTCTATCTTAGCCACACGCTTGGCAAGGATGATGTTGTTGACGTTAGCCGCGCCTACTGCGGTGCCGCCAGCGCCGTTGATGACCGCGCCTAGCCCCCAAATGGTGCGGGAACCCTCGGCAGCGGACAGTGACAGGCTTCCAACATTTTTTACTTCACTGGAGAGGACTTCCGCGCGCTCCTCACCGTCCAGAATATTGGTAGTGGTTGCTCCATTCACGGCCACCGAACCGGCGCCGCCGCCAGCAACAGCGATAGAATAAATAGCTTGCTGCACGCCGCTTTTCAGGCTGGCATCAGCAAAGCCATCAATAAGACTGCCACCCTGAATCAAGGCGCTGCGATCAGCCGCGATGCGATTGACCGATGCCGCCAAGCCAACAGCCGCCGTACCGCCACCGGTCACCGAGCCTGCCAGAGAGGCGATGGTCAAACCCGCGCCGGCACTGGCATCAAGCGTCAGTGTCTGGTCGTTGCCAGTGGCGTTGACCGTACTGCCGGAAATGCTGACCTCATCCTTGCCATTGATGTTGTTCGCAGCGAAGGAGCCACCAACGCCAGCATTCCCGCCACCGGCCGCATCAATACCGATACTCCAGATTTCGCCGTCCAGTGCGGACACCAAGCTGGCATCACCGCTGAGATTGACGGTGCTGTCGGTAAGTTTCGCTTCCCGTTCAGCGTCAATCAGGTTGACTGCTACACCCGCGCCAACACCAGCAGCACCACCACCGGCCGCCAGGTTGAACGCCAACGACCAGATGCTGGCCCCAAGGTTAGGCTGACTAGCCGAAATGCTAAGGTTGTGCGCGCTCATCAAAGCGGAGGCTAATTCTGCGGTAGTAGTGTCCGCGATGCGATTGTAGGTCATCGCAGCACCAACCCCAGTACCACTGCCTGAGATCGCACCGGACAGCGCGGCGGTGATAATGCGGCTCTGCTGGGCAGCATTGAGCGTGGCGTCACCCGTCAGCTCGTAGGTGCCACCGTTGACCTGGGCAGTAGCACTCTGCTGCATGTCATTGATACTGAATGCGGCGCCCACCGCAGCGGAACTCCCGCTGCCGGAAATACTGCCTGCTAACGAATAGAAGCCACCGGTTTTCAATGCCTGAACGGTGAGATCGTCCGCTTTGAGCGTGCGACCTGTCATATCCAGGTCCGCCGACACCTTACCGCGACCGATCAACGCGGTCGCCGAACCCGCGATCGCAACTTTTGAGCCAACCGCTGCACCTATGGTGCCAGCCAGAACATCGGTTTCATTGCGGGCAATGATGCCCAGGTCACCGGTTAGGTCTATGTCGGTGTGCGCGACGCTCGCGCTATAGTCGCTACCGTTGTAGACCACACCGATGGCGCCGCCTACCGCGGCCTGACCACTCGTTCCAGCAACGCTACCAGCAATTGCCAACACGGCCTCGCCGGCAATTTCGCCGCTATCGAATAGGTTATGGGTGGATGTATCTGCGGTGCTGGAGGATTCGCCGGTATTAGTATCAAGCCCGTCTTCGCTGAACAACTCGTCGTTGGTCTCAGCCTCAACTTCGATCTGTGCTGTAGCATTAGTACCGGTCATGTCTAGGCCGGTTTCACTCAGGGTAGAATCAGCGCTGGCGTCAAAATTGAAGATATTGTTCAGCGCGTCACCACCTGGAACGCTGGCGGCAGCGACGGTTACGTTCCCGCCGGCCAGAGACGAGTCAGCTTTACCCGTCTTATCGACGTTAGCCTTGACGACGTTATTCATCAACACGACAAACAGCGACCCCGCACCGGCACCGCTTTGCTGGCCGGTGCTGGCAGCAACGGCCAAGGCACCCGCCAACACGCGAGAGGCACTGTTGGCCTTGACCTCAAGGTTGTCGAAGTCGGTGGCACTGCTACCCAGCCACTCAGCCTCCAGCTGATTGCCCATAATGGCGAGGACCATCGAACCACCCGCACTACCGCCCTTGTCCTTACTAAAAGCGAAGGACCCACCACCTAGCAGGGAGCGGGAACGGTCGTAGGAGTTGACGGCGATCGTGCCCGGGGCGGCACTGCGCTGCTCTACCTCACTGTCGATCACAGCCGCACGGGTCTGGTTGTTAAACACGCCGGCAGAACCGGACAGGGCAACGGCAACGTTGTTCTGACCGCCAGCCGCGACGGAAAGGCCCAGACCCATGGCGATTTGATCGCCACCACTAGCTGCCTGCACCTTGAGCAGATCATTGCGGCGTAGAAGCGTGTCTTGCAGCAACGCTTCGGTTACGTTGTTCAGTTGATTGTAAGCAACTGCACCTGACAGCGCAGCGCTATGCTGGCTCTTATCCCCACCGGAAAGCGTGAGCGCACCAGCGCCCGATCCACTGAACTGATGAGTCTGATTGAGCGACAGCACATTAACTTTGCTGCCGTCTGCATCGCGCGGGTCGAGCACGATATTGCCCAGATGGGCACGATTTTTCTGTGCAGAGACGTTAATGCTGGCAGAGGCAGCCGCAGCCAAACTGAGCCCTTTCTTGGTCGTACCGTCGCTGCCATCGCTACTGCTATCGCCATTAAATGCAGTTTGCAGCTTGCCCCAGTACTCGCTGATCTTATCCATCGTCGCTTCGCCAGTGGAAGCGGCTTTATCCTTGGCGTCTTTCACTTCGCCAGTGATCAACGCGAGGCCATTGGTGAGTGAGGTCTTTATCGCCTCACCTAGACTGCCGGCTTTCTCCTGCGAACCCGAATCTGCGCCGCCACTCGTGGCAGCGACTGCTTCCTGCTCTTGCTTCTCCTGCTCGGATCGCGCTAGTGCACCGGCAATCGAGAAGGCGCCGCTCTGACCGGAGCTCTGCGCGCTGAGACTGAGATCGTTGACCAACCAACTGCCCCGCGTGTTATCGCTCAGGCCTGCAGATAAATAGTCCGGACGCCAGCCCACGTTGTCGCCAACCAGCGCGTAAACATCGGTATTAACCACGTTCACCGCCACACCAGCCCCGATACCGACATTCTCGGACGCCGCGATTGCACCAGCAGCACTCCAGAGGCCAAGTTCGTGCTGAGCATCCAGGTTGACGCTATCTGCCGTTACATCGGTACTGCTGTGAATCGAGGCGTGTACGGTACTGTCGACCACACTGACAACGACTGAGCCGTTCCCAGCCACGCTGGCACCCTTGCCCGCAGACGGACTGACCGCAATGATCAGCTCATCCTGAAAAGCACCAACTTTGATCGACTCAGCCTTAAGCTGGCCATTGGCGCCGATGCCGGCGATCGCCTGGTTATCGGTTATCTGGATATTCACACCAGCACCAACTGCGCTGCCGTCCCCACTGGTCGTACCGAACAAGGCGTCGAAGTTGCCGGAGATTGCCAGCTGTTCAAGCTGATTATCCGCCACTACCTCCAGTGGTGAAGACCACTGCCAACCTTGGGTGCGCAAGGCCTCACGGCGTGCTTCCAGCGCTATGGTGCTATCCAGCGCCGGTAACACTGCAGCCAGTAGACTGGACCACTCGGCGTCATCTGTTGAGGTGGCGGTCAGACTGACGTTATCGCCAGCCCAGGCCTTGGTATCAATACGGTTTTGCAGAATCGACAACGAACCAGCCATGCCGAGCTTGTCCGCCTCGCCGGTAGAATTAGCATACTGGGTGGCAATCTTGCCAATGACCGCCTGCGGGCCTTCACTGAGCAGCTTCAGGTTGGCGTAAACCTGCTTCAGCGAACTCCAGCGATCCAGACCAAGCAGACCAATCGGCTGTTCAAAACGCGCACCGATGCCAATGCGGCCGGCGCTGACCTGCGCACCGTCCCCGACGATGGCATGAGTCTGCTGATCCAACTCGGTATAAACGGCAGCAACGCTGAGAGAAACCTCTGCCCCGTCAGTGCTGCCATCTTCACGCTTGGCGGAGGCATTCACCTTGCTTTCAGCCGAGTTATGCAGGCTCTGCTGTTGTTGCCATGCCTGTACGACCAAATCACCTGTGATATCGATCACCGGCGCGGCACTGCCGCCACCGAGAACCGACTTGACGCTATGATCGGCAAGCGTTACATCGACTGCAGACGCCAGCCGGAACTTGCTTTCAGTTGCCGGAGTGGGGCTAGCAGTATCATCCTTGGCCTTCGGCGTCATGCCAAAGAAGTCCTTGAGACTATTGCCCAGGTAGTCGGTGACCGGCTTGGCAACCTGTTCGCCAGCCTTTGCCTTGAGCTTATCGAGGTAGCCCGGCTCGGACGCGCCAGCAGATACAGAAACGGATGTAATCTGCTTGTAAACCACATTGGCCGCGTTAACATTGAGATTACGCGCGCCGGAAAGGTCGGCACTGAATTCAGCGTAGGTATCGCTGTTGAACAGCGACACACCCACCGCTGGTCCACCACTGGCGCCTTCACCGCTGGCTTTGAAGCTGACACTGTTTTCCAGCGTCTGTTCGGTCAACGCGAGCACATTCACGTCACGGCCGACGGTCAGGTTGACGCCATCGGCAACCACGGCACGGGTCGTAATATCACTCATGGCCATGCCGAAACCAAGGCCCATGGTTTTGAGTGCATTACCGCCACCATCGACGCTATTTTCTGCGGCGGCGGTAACAGAAAGGCTGTTATCACTATGCGCCGCAACGGTCAGATCCTGACCAACATCAAGGGTTGCACCAGCATGGATTGCGACCTCAGTCAGACCAGATATCTGGCCGTAGGCGGCATCGAATCCAAAAGGAATTTTCTTGCCAAGAACCGGAATGCTCCAGGTTGAGCTGGACACGTTGCGCTGAGCAGTTGCCCAAGCGTTCACGTCTTCACTGGCATTGATATTAGCCGTAGCACCAATATCAACAACAGCGTCAGCCTTGGCGATATAAGCCGACAAATTCGGCACGAGCAATGTTAGCTCGGTAAAGTTGGTGGGCGTCGCTAAAAAGGCATTGCTGTTGGAAGTACCGGCGTATGCCTTGATCGGATCGGACAGGGTGTCGAGGATGTTGGCCCAGGTCTCTTCTTCGCTCCAATTGTTCAGCGAAGCCAGAGCGGCGATATCATCCTTCATGGTCTTTTTGCTGAGCAACATGCCGATGATGTCACGCGTAACTTCTGCCCGACTGTCAGCAGTGATACTGACATTACGGCCGAGGATGCTGCCATCCATGTCAATACGTGCACCAGCCTCTGCGTAGCCTGCCATTTGGCGATTGATGCCAAAAGCATCGAGGGTTACATCCCCGGCACGGGTACCGTCAGCGTGTCCAGCATCCAGCACCGCGTCTTTACCAATAACAATTTGTGCTTTACCCAAATTGGCCGATAACCAGGGGTTGGCCTGGTTCTGAATACCGGTTTTCAGATCATCCAGGGTTTGCACTTCAGCATCTTCATCGCAGAAGGTGCAACTAATATCACTGAGTGCATTTAGGGCGATATCACCCGAGCTACCGAGGCCGGTGGTTCGGGTAACCACACGAGCATTGTCGGTAACCGTGATGGAGGGAGCTTCGATAGTGACATTGCCACCATCTTGGTTATTTTGGCCGGCTGTGCTGATGAGCGCGTTACCCTTGAGCTCCAGCGACTTGCGCGCAGCGACCTTAACCTGCGCCCCTGATTCATCGGCCATCAAGGCGGCCAGCTCACCAGCAATCTCAACATTTTCTGTGGCAGTAATGACAATGCCACCGTTAACGTCTGCGATCCCGTCACCGATACTTAAACCACTGGTATTTACGGTTCCGTTGAAAACGGCTTTGGCAACGTCCGTGCTGGACTGTAATTGAGCCGCGGCCCCGATCAGAACCGACGCACCATGCAGATTTATAGAACCATTGGTGTTCACCATGCCTTGGATGACAATGGCATTTGAACCACCAGCAGCAAGGTCGGCCGTAGGCAACTTGCCAGCAGCCAGCTCTGCCACGTATTTATCGGCATCCTCAGCGCTTGCATATCCGTCAACTACTGCGACCCTATGCAGTTCGTCCATGGACGCCCTGTTGGGCGTAGTCACGGTCAAACTGCCCACGTTAACGACGCCCGAGCTACCTACAATAAAGCCGTGCGGATCAGCAAAGATGACGTTGCCACCGATCTTGCCATCCTTGAGCCCATTGAGGGTGCCGTTGATGACAGCACGTGAGTCATGAACCAAATTGACCAGATTCGCCGCCCCACCCGGCACATGTAAGTTGACCGTGTTGCCGTTATCAATGGTGAAGTTGCCGAAAGAGTTGAAGCCGGTCTGGCCACGCACCGTGGCGGTGGTGATGTCAGTGTTATTACCGCTGACTGCAATGTTAGTGGCTGTGCTGCCGCCGGAGCCGGCATGCAGCGTAATGTCGTTCGCAAAACTCCAACCTGGCAGCAGGCCGGACGCGAGCATGAGCGCCGTAAGGGGGTGTCTAGACGAAGGATTGCTTTTGAACAATCCATTACTTTTCTTTGCCTTCGCCCGTGCTACACGCATGTCGAACTCCCTGTCGAACATTAACTAAGGGGGCTGACAGTAGCAAAACGTGATGCTCATCACAAATAAGAACGCAGAAAAAGCATCAAAAAAATGACAGATAAAAAAACAAATAAAAAAAGCGACAATTTTATGTCGCTTTTTTTGGCTTCACTAATGCGTTAACAACCTACTTAGCTTCCCTTGCGCGGCACCTTGGTACGACGCGGTTGCCGCGCCTGATGCATTGATGGCTTACGTGAAAGACGCTTCAAGCGTTCCTTCTCGCTGGTCTTCATGGCCGGCAGCTCAATGGGCTCTAAGTTGACCTCCTGACTCAAGAGGTCCAGCTCATTCTGCTTCAGCTCACGCCAGCGGCCGACGGGTAGTTCAGGACCTAGAAATACCGGTCCAAAGCGCACACGCTTGAGTCGGTTTACGCGCACGCCCTGGGATTCCCACAGGCGACGTACTTCGCGGTTGCGACCTTCCAGCAAGCAAACGTGAAACCAACGGTTGATGCCTTCGCCACCGGAGGAAACCACGTCGGTGAACTTGGCCGGGCCATCGTCCAGCATGACACCCTCTTTCAGGCGCTCGATCATGGCGTCATCAACTTCGCCCATCACCCGGACAGCGTATTCACGGTCCATTTGATAGGAAGGGTGCATCAATCGGTTGGCCATTTCACCGTCAGTGGTGAATAGCAGCAGGCCGGTGGTATTAATGTCGAGACGGCCCACGTTAATCCAGCGCCCCTGCTTGAGCCGTGGCAAATGGTCAAATACCGTCGGACGACGCTCGGGGTCATCACGCGTGCAGACTTCGCCTTCTGGCTTGTTATAAATCATCACGCGGCGCACTACTTCAGTGTTCAGGTCGCGCTTGAGTGGGCGCCCATCGACACTGATCTGGTCCAGGCTATCGACCCGGCAACCCAATTCGGCGACTTTGCTGTTAACAGTAACGCGGCCAGCGGAAATCCAGCCCTCCACTTCGCGGCGCGAGCCTAACCCGACGCGAGCGAGTACTTTTTGCAGCTTCTCGCCAGGGACAGGAATGGAGTGGGATTCAGTTTCGATTATATCGGTCATGCGGGCACCTCCCGGTGTAGGAATAGGTCAAGGCCGCGCAGAATAGCACCCGCGCGCGGTGTCAGCTAGCTCACTCGTCCGAAGTATCTGCGTCGTCGCTTGAACGGCGTATCGGCAAGTCGTCAAAATCACTTTTCAGATCTGCCTCCATCGCATTCAACTCATCCAGTAAGTGATGAAAGCCTCCCTGCCCCTGCGCCGGTTCAAGCGGTTTTAGTGGCTCGACTGGCATCCATGGTGTGTCCAGGTCGGCGGCAGCGTCCACGCCCTCGTCGTGTAACGACAACTCCGGCGCCATGTCATCCAGGTCGCGAATCGCGGCCAGCGGCGGCAGTTCATTCAAACTGCGTAGATTGAAGTAGTCCAGAAATTGCCGCGTGGTTGCATACATGGCTGGTCGGCCGGGCACATCCCGGTGACCCACAATACGCACCCACTCACGCTCCAACAGGGTTTTAACGATCTGACTGCTGACTGCAACGCCTCGAATATCCTCAATCTCGCCACGGGTGATGGGTTGCCGATAGGCAACCAATGCGAGGGTTTCCAACAGGGCGCGAGAGTAACGTTGCGGGCGCTCCTCCCATAGCCTGCTGACCCAAGGCGTATAGGCTTCACGCACCTGTAACCGCCAACCGCTCGCCACTTCACGCAGTTCGATCGCCCGCGAGCTGTAATGCTTTTTAAGCTTAGCCAGCGCTTTGCGTAAGTCATCATTACCGGGCTGAAGCCCTTCATCAAAAAGCTCGCGCATCTTATCGAGCGATAATGGACGGCCGGCCGCCAGTAGTGCTGCCTCAAGAATATGTTCAATCGGTGGCTGATTCATCTTCACCTCTCGCCTTGATGTGAATAGGCGCATAGGCTTCGCTCTGCACCAGATCAACCAGTTGCTCTTTCACCAATTCAAGGACCGCCATGAAGGTCACCACTACGCCTAGCTTGCCTTCGCTGGCTTTAAATAGACTAACAAAGGGCACAAAGTGGCCTGCCTTGAGCCTATCTAGCACGTCTGCCATGCGCTCACGGGTAGATAACACTTCACGGGTAATCTGATGACTTTCAAACATATCTGCACGACGCAGCACCTCGGAAAGCGCCAGCATCATTTCCTGCAAACCTACTTCTGGATGCGGACGGCGCGAGGGATATTCCGGCACTTCGGCGTGCGCCAACTGAAAGTCGCGCCCCTCGCGTGACAAACCGTCGATATCTTCTGCGGCTTTTTTGAAGCGCTCGTACTCCTGCAAGCGGCGAATCAGTTCAGCGCGGGGATCGTGCTCTTCGTCGTCCGCAAGCTCCGGGCGTGGCAACAACAGCCGTGATTTTATTTCGGCCAGCATGGCCGCCATCACCAGATATTCGGCAGCTAGCTCCAATCGCACGACCTTCATCAGCTCAACATAGCCCATGTATTGCTTGGTGATTTCAGCGACCGGGATGTCCAGAATATCGATATTCTGTTTGCGAATCAGATAGAGCAGCAAGTCGAGCGGCCCTTCAAAAGCTTCAAGGAAGACTTCGAGCGCCTCAGGCGGGATATAGAGGTCCTGCGGCATTTCCGTATAGGCTTGCCCGTAGACCATGGCTAATGGCAGCTCTTGCTGTCCGCCACCACCCAGCGCCAATGGCTTGGCGGGGCGAATGGCGGATTCAGCGGCTGGGCTGACCGCTGCGTCTTGCGGCTGGTCAGCCATGCATTACTGCCGGTACTGCAGGCCCATGGCCTGACGCACTTCGATCAGCGTGTCACGCGCGGCTTCGCGGGCACGCTCGGTACCTTCGTTAAGAATCAGGCGGACCGCGTCCGGATTGGCTTCGTAATCACGTGCGCGCAACTGCATAGGCGCCAGCTCACTACTGATCGCATCGATAATCGGTTTTTTGCAATCGATACAGCCGATGCCAGCGCTGCGGCAGCCTTCCTGCACCCAATCGTGGGTGGCCTTGTCGGTGTATACCTGATGCAACTGGTATACCGGGCACTTGCCTGGATCACCCGGGTCGGTACGTCGCACCCGCGCCGGATCGGTCGGCATACGGCGGACCTTCTCCGAAACTTCATCAGTGGTGTCGCGCAGCGTGATGGTATTGCCGTAAGACTTGGACATCTTCTGACCATCCAAGCCAGGCATCTTGGAGTCTGGCGTCAATAGCGCCTGGGGTTCTGGCAGGATTACTTTGCCGCCGCCTTCCAAAAAGCCAAACAAACGCTCTTTATCGCCCAGAGTGATGTTCTGCTGCTCTTTCAACAAGGCGCGCGCGGTTTCCAGCGCATCCGCATCGCCCTGTTCCTGATAGGCCTTGCGCAGGTTGCTGTACAGCTTGGCAGCCTTCTTGCCCATCTTGTGTACGGCGGCTTCTGCCTTTTCTTCAAAACCAGGCTCTTTACCGTAAAGATGGTTAAAGCGACGTGCGACCTCACGGGTAATTTCTACGTGGGCAACCTGATCGGCACCGACCGGCACCTGACCGGCGCGGTAGATCAGGATGTCGGCGCTTTGCAGCAATGGATAACCGAGAAACCCGTAAGTGGCCAGGTCCCGGTCCTTGAGTTTTTCTTGCTGATCTTTGTAAGTAGGTACGCGCTCTAACCAACTGACTGGCGTCATCATCGACAGCAGCAGATGCAGCTCTGCGTGCTCAGGGACCTGTGACTGAATAAACAGCGTGGAAGAGCTGCCACTGACGCCCGCAGCCAGCCAATCGATCAGCATATCCCAAACGCTTTGCTCGATGTCCTGAGGATTCTCGTAATGGGTGGTCAGCGCATGCCAATCGGCGGCAAAGAAAAAGCACTCGAACTCGTGCTGCAGCTTGACCCAATTTTTCAGTACGCCGTGATAGTGACCCAGATGCAAACGCCCGGTGGGGCGCATGCCTGACAAAACCCGGCGCTGCGAATCAACAGAACTCAAGGGGAACTCCTGAACAATAATATGGATGTGAGATGTAATCTGTCGGCGATTATACCGATATTGCCGGCTACGTCAGCGTTCGCGCTCAGCCTTCGCTCAGCTCGCTGCGACTGACACCGAAAGGTTCGGGGTCACCCAAACCTTCGCGCATCAGCTCGACTTCACCGTTAAGTAGGCTAAGCACCGTGGTTGGCTCGACCGTGCAAGCGCCACCATCGATGATCAGATCCAGCTGTTTGCCCAGCAGCGAGCGGATGCGCTCCGGGTCGGTCAGCGGCAGGCTGTCGCTTGGCAACATTAAGGTCACACTCATCAGCGGCTCGCCGAGCGCCTCTAGCAGGTCAAGGGTGATCTGGTGATCGGGAATGCGCAGACCCACAGTGCGGCGCTTGGGGTGCAGCATTAAGCGCGGCACCTCGGTGGTGGCATTCAGAATAAAGGTATAGGCACCGGGCGTATTGGCCTTGAGTAGACGAAACATGCTGTTATCGACCTTGGCATAAACAGCCAGCTCGGATAGATCACGGCACACCAGGGTGAAGTTGTGCTTGTCATCCAGCTGGCGCAACCGACGAATACGTTCCAGGCCTTCTTTATTGCCCAAGCGGCAGCCCAGCGCGTAGGCCGAGTCGGTGGGGTAAGCGACTACCCCACCCTGCAGAATGATGTCAGCAGCCTGGCGTATAAGCCGCACCTGAGGGTTGGTTGGATGGACCTGAAAAAACTGACTCATGGGTTACCCATACTCTGAATTAATATGTATTTGCCAAGCTCACCGAAGGCCAGCTAATAACCAGTTTAGCTGGCGAACAGACGATCATCCCATACCGGCTGGCAATCCGGCGGTAAGGCGGTCATTTTACCGAGACCGGTCCAGGGTGAATCCGGCGTATGAAAATCACTACCGCAACTGGCAAGAAAACCAAACTCTACGCATAACTTGCCCAAGTAGGCGACCTGATCCACGGCCTGTTTTCCATTCGCCACTTCGATCCCACGCCCCCCGGCAGCAGCAAACTCACGTAACAGCACGCGCAACTTGCTGCGTGTCAGCCCGTAGTGCCAAGGATGCGCCACCACTGCCATGCCGCCGGCACTGCGGATCTGCTGCACGACTTCAGGCAACGTTGGCCAATGTTGTTTGATATCGCCCAGCTTGCCCGCACCCAGCCATTTGCGAAACGCTTCGCCACGATCGCTAACGTATCCGGCACTGACCATCCAGTCGGCAAAGTGTGGTCGCCCGGGCGGCTGATCGACATCACCACCGGCAAGCTGCTGAGCGGCTACTGCGCCTTCATACGCACCGGGCATACGTTTAGCGTCCAGGCGTTTGGATATCTGTTCGGCGCGGCGCCAGCGACCATCGCGTACCTGCGCCAAGGCCTCGACCATGTGCGTATTGAGCGGGTCAAATCCATAGCCCAAAATATGCAGTGTGTGGCCATGCCATTGCGCCGACATTTCTACGCCACTGACCCAGTTCATGCCGAGCGAGCGCGCTGTTTCCGCCGCCGCTGGCAGACCGTCTACGCAGTCATGGTCGGTCAGTGCAATCAACTCAATCCCCGCCGCACTCGCCCGACGCATCAATTCAGCAGGATCGAGTGCGCCATCCGAGGCAGTGCTGTGCATGTGCAGATCAGCTAACAAATGAGTCTCCTTCGGGTGCAGCGCTTGACGGAACAGCGCGTGTTTCGCCTATTATGCGGCCTAGCACGCTGTTGAGAAAGGTGGGCGAAGCACACAACACAGGCCGAAAATGGCGAACAGCAGAATCTATCGATGATTAACGCGCCTAAGCCCAACGCTTTGACCTTGAGCGTAAGGTTCTCGCCGACCTTTCGTTTCGAGTACGTTGGCACACTACAAACAACCCCATTTCCAAGGAAGTGCAATGTTCTACGCCATCATGGCTACCGATAAAGCAGACAGCCTTAGCGCACGTCTGGCCGCCCGTCCTGACCATTTGGCTCGCTTGCAGACATTGCAAGATGCCGGTCGTTTGCTACTGGCTGGACCCCATCCGGCGATTGATGCTGCTGATCCTGGCAGCGCCGGCTTTAGCGGCAGCTTAGTAGTCGCTGAGTTCGCCTCGCTAGCCCTGGCGCAGGCGTGGGCCGATGCCGATCCCTACGTAGTGTCTGGCGTTTATCAACAGGTCACTGTAAAACCTTTCAAACGCGTTTTCCCGGCCTAATCCAAGGATATTGTTCATGTTCAAACGTTTCGCCGCCCCCGCCTTGCTACTCAGCGTGGCTCTGGTTGCGCTTCCTTCTGCTGCTCAACAAGCTAGCGAGCCTGCGGATCAAACAGCCAATGCCGTTCCGCAGGCTACTGCCAGCCAACAGCAGGACCTAGGCACCTTGCAGGCCGAGCTGGCCAAAGTTGAAGCCGAACGCCAGCGATTGGCCGACCAGTTGGCCGGTAGCGCGCAGAGCGAGTCGTTCAAGCAACTGCAGGAAGAGAATCAGCAACTACGTAACGATACTCAAGCCGAGCGCCTGCAAGCCCAGACGAATCTGGTGCAGCAACGCCAGCGCTGGTTTCTGGTCGGCGGCCTGACGGTTGCCGGCGCTCTATTGCTGGGCTTCATGCTGGCCAAAGTAGGTCGGAGCAAGCGCAACGAATGGCTGAACTGATGCCCCATCCGGTCCTGATCATTGATGACGATCAGGAACTCTGCGAGCTGCTTACTGATTGGCTCGCTGGCGAAGACTTCGCACTGACCGCGGCGCACGATGGCCCCAGTGGCTTGCAAGCCGCCACTCAGGGTGAATTCGTAGCGATCATTCTGGACGTCATGCTGCCCGGTATGAATGGGCTGGAGATACTGCGGCAACTACGGCAGAGCTGCCAAACTCCGCTATTGATGCTCAGTGCGCGCGGTGAACCCATCGACCGCATTCTGGGATTAGAGTTAGGCGCCGATGACTATTTGGCCAAACCCTGCGATCCGCGCGAGTTAGTGGCTCGCTTGCGCGCCTTGCTAAGGCGCAGTCAACCCAGTAGCACTGACACCCATCAACTACGGGCGGACAACCTCAGACTCGACCAAGACAGCCTGTTGGCCTGGCTAGACGATCAACCATTGCAGCTCACCCAGAGCGAAGCCTTGATCTTGCGGACGCTGATGGAGCAGCCCGGGCAGTTGGTCGATCGTCAGGCGCTGTAGCGCATTGCCTTGGGCAAGGCCCTTGGCAGCTACGACCGCAGCCTCGACATGCACATCAGCAACCTGCGGCGCAAACTCGGACCCCACGCCGAGGGCCATCCGCGCATCCAGTCAATTCGCGGTCGTGGCTACCTGTTCAGCCCCTAGCTCTTTACACAATCTTTACCGAGTCACGGCTACCACTGACATACCCACCTCTACACTCTGTAGCCAATGACCGGATAAACCGGCCAGATCCAAACCGGAGAAACACCATGAAAAAATTCCTACTCGCTACCACCCTGATCATTGCCGCTGGCTTGTCTTCCTCATTACTGGCAGCCCCTGCCGCCGGAGATCGCCATGAACGTGGTATGGAACGTATGACTGAGGCACTCTCGCTAACTACCGAGCAACAAGAGCAAATCCGTCAGATTCACGAAGAAGAAGGCGCCAAGCTGAAAAGTATCCGTGAAGAAGGCAAGGCACGTATGGATGCCGTACTGACCGCAGAACAACGCGAAAAGGCGGATGCTATGCACGAAGAGCGTCGTGAGCGCATGGAAGAGCGCCGTGAGCATCGTGATGACCGTCCTTGCGATAAGAAATAACACGCAATACGCGGAGTAACTGAATGCGACTGTTCTGGAAAGTCTTTGCCGTGCTCTGGCTCGCCACATTGCTGGTGGGTGGCTCAGGCTTTCTGGTCAGCCGCGCGCTGCAACAGGATTGGCTATTACTGCAATTGAATCCCCAGCTACGCGATTTTGCCGCTCAGCTGACGACTGAATATGAACAGCGAGGCGCCGTTGCTGCCCAAGCGTGGCTTGAGCAGCAACGGCGCCAAAACCATGTGCGGGCAAGGCTATTCGACGCCAACGGTCAAAGTTTGCTACCCGGCACTATGCCGCGCCTGCCGCGCTTTGAACCACCCGACAATGCCAGGCCACGAGGACCTAACCCGCCGCCGCCGCGCGGCAGACTACTGCAGCTAAGTTGGCAAACCGAGCAACAGGATTACCTATTAACCGTGCATGCCGCCGAACCCAGCCTGTGGAACACCGGACGCACGCCCATTGGATTAATCCTCAACATCGCATTCGGTATGGGCCTGCTAGCAGGCCTCAGCTTACTGTTGAGTCGCTATCTCACAGCACCCTTGCGCCACTTGGGCCTAGCGGCTCAATCATTGGGCCGCGGGCAATTTGAAGGCACTGCCTTACAGCGGATCAACAATCGTCGCGACGAAATAGGCGAGCTATCACGGCAGTTTGGGCAAATGGCTGACAAGGTGCAGACCCTGCTCGACAGCCAGCAGCAGTTGATGCGCGACATCTCCCATGAACTGCGCTCACCACTGGCCAGACTGCGCGTTGGACTAGCCTTAGGCAATCAGCGCGGGTTAAACGCAGACGATGCGCTGTGGCAAAGACTGGATCGTGAATGCAACCGATTGGATCGTCTTATCGACGCGATACTGACGCTGAGCCGACTGGATAGCCAAGTCGAGCCCTCCCAGACCTTCGCACTTGATCCACTATTGGTTCGGGTAGTAGAAGACGCTCGATTCGCCACTCCAAATTTGCGCATCACGCTGCAAGGGGAAAGCGGCCTGCAGCTAAATGGTTGGCCCGAGCAATTGACCAGCGCCTTCGATAACCTGCTGCGCAATGCCCAACGCTTCAGCCCGGCAGCGGGCGAGATTCAGGTTTGCATCGAACCCACGGAGAATGCCTGGACAATCAGCATCGAAGATCAAGGACCGGGAGTGCCAGAGCAATGGCTGAATAAGCTCAGTGAGCCTTTTGTGCGCCTGCCTGGACAGCCTGCAGACAGCGGTTATGGCTTGGGTCTGACCATTGCCGCCCGTGCGATCGCCCGGCATAACGGCAAGTTAAACTTTACGACAGCTCAGAATGGCGGCTTGCGAGCGGTGATCAAGCTGCCGAGGCTGTAGTCGGTTACGTAAAATCGCCTGCGTGATTATGGTTGCTCTGAAAACACGTGTTGGTTTTCAGAATTGCGTAGGCGGCCGATCCAATATCCGGCCAAGCTCAAGCAGGCCAGCGCTTAAAGAAGTCATCAACGGCCAATTGCGGCACCTGCTTGCGTTCGCCGGCCGGTTGGCCGACATACAGAAAAGCAATGATCTGCTCGTTCTCCGCCAGCCCCAAACCACGCCGGACCACTGGATGGTATGCCAGTGCGCCGGTGCGCCATACTGCGCCTAGGCCCATGGCATGGGCAGCGACCAGCATATTGCTGACCGCCGCACCACAGGCCAGATCTTGTTCAATCATAGGTACTTTAGGGTGCTCATGATGACAACTGATCGCCACAATCAACAAAGGTGCACGCAGCGGTAAGCCCTGAAAACGCGCCAAGGTGTCCGCCGACAGATCTGGGGTATCTACCAACGCCGCCTGCCCAAATAGCTCGCCCAACGCGTCCAGCCCATCATCCTGCATAACCAGAAAGCGCCATGGGCGCAGATAAGCGTGGTCCGGCGCGCGGAGCGCTGCTTGAAACATAGCCTGTTGTTGCTCCGCGCTAGGCGCAGGGCCAGTCAGGCGAGGGACGGACACGCGCTGATGCAGTGCGGTAAGAGCGTCTACTGGCATCATTCCTCCGATGGTCTTTGCTGTTCGTTCTGCAACACTTGCTCGCGGTACTGACCGGGCGGCAACCCAAACCAGCGCTTAAAGGCGCGGAAGAAGTTGCTAGGGTCAGCAAACCCAAGCATGCAGGCAATTTCAAACAAGGTGAGTTGCGGTTGACCGAGATATTGTAGGGCCAGTTCCCGGCGGGTTTTCTCCAGTAACTGTTGGAAACTGATGCCCTCTTCCTGCAGACGCCGCTGCAGGGTGCGGGTGCTGACCTTCATGGCATTGGCTACCGCCTGGCGCTTGGGTTCACCTTGCGGCAGCAAGCGGCAGAGTACTTGTCGCGCCTGATGCGTCACCGGGTCCGACTCAAAACGCGCTAAATAATCGCCGGCAAAACGATCGTGCAACTGCGCCAGCATGTCATTCGCCGACGCCAACGGCGTCTCCATGATGTCACGCGACAAATGCAGGCTATAACAATCGGCGGAGAACTCTAGCGGACAATCAAACAGCTCTGCATAGGCTGTGCTGTCGGCCGGTTCGGGAATGCTGAAGGTGGCCCGCAATGGACGAATAGGCTGCGCGGTCATCCAGCGGCAAAAGGCCAGAGCATAAGCCATCGCTGCGTCATGACTTTGGAAGGGAGCCGGCAGGCGGTCACCATGAATAGCAAAGCTGATGCGGTAAAAACCGGGCTCAACAGAAAGCACCAGATCAGCAGACTCGCCGAGGATCCGCTGATAGCGAACCACCCGACCGAAACCCTCTAGCAGGTTGCGACTGGACATCATCGCATAGCCAACCACACTGAAATGCCCCGGACGCAGAGTCTGCGCCATACTCAAGCCAATCGCCGGATTGCCTGACACTTCAACCGCACGCCGCCACAGGCGCGTCATGCTGTCTTGTGGAATACGTCCGTCGGGGTCAGTCAGTACCTCCGTCTCAATACCCAGTTCGGCAAAGAGTTCAGCGGCGTTTACGCCTCTGCCTTCAAGCGCCTGTGCGATGGCTCTTGCCCAGCCAGCAGATGTAGTCCGTTCAGCGTGCTCCATGATGTCTCGCAGCAGAGGTTTTTTATGTAGCCATTCAACCGGTGTTATTAGGGGGACAGATGATAAAACAAAGAGGCTACCAAGATAAAATCGCCGCTCGTGGGCTGCACATAGATAGTCTTCTGGCGCGTAAGGCCATAGCCGGCCGCGCGGCCTACACTATAGTGAAGGTGTTGAACTGTAACTACTCTTCTTTACAGCTCCCTGATATTGCCCACCCTTCACTCAACGAGCCGCTCAGGAGGCCCCATGCCCAGCCATACCAATCAGGCCGCTGCGCCCCGCTTCAACAGCTTTGCCGAGTTTTACCCCTACTACCTCAGTGAACATCAGGACGACAGCTGCCGGCGTCTGCATTACGTTGGCAGTTCGCTAGTGCTGATAATCATCGCCTGCGTGCTGCTGAGCCAAGCCTGGTGGTGGTTACTCGCCGTGCCACTCGCTGGCTATAGCTTCGCCTGGGTCGGACACTTCTTTTTCGAACACAACCGGCCCGCTACCTTTACCCACCCGTTTTATAGCCTGCTGGGCGATTGGGTGATGATGCGCGATGCGTTCACCGGTCGAATTCGCTTCTGAACCAGCAAATCAAGTGACTGTCAGCGGCGCGACAGTCACTCCTGCTCCTCATGACTATGATGCTCATACAGCCTGATCAATAAAAACAGTAAAACCTAGAGGAGATCAATCATGGGTGAGCAACGTGCCCAATTCCGCGCCTTCGAGGAAAGCACCGCCGAAGACTGGGGAATTATTTCCGAGCATTTCAAGCCATTCGCTAAAGAACTGCCCGCTCGCATCATGACTCACCTGCAATTGCTGGACGGTGACTTTGGCGGCTTTCCGATTGACCGTCTGCAGCACTCACTGCAAACCGCCACTCGCGCGCACCGCGATGGCCGTGACGAAGAATATGTGGTCTGCGCCCTACTGCACGACATCGGCGACACACTGGGCACTTTTAACCACCCAGAGATTGCCGTCGCGATCCTCAAGCCGTTCGTCAGCGAAAAAAATCTGTGGATGGTAGAAAAGCACGGCATTTTTCAGGGCTACTACTTTTTCCATCATCTGGGCATGGATCGTCACCTGCGTGATCAATTTAACGATCATCCGCTCTATCAGTACACCGCGGAATTCTGCTCTAAGTATGATGCCCCGGCCTTCGACCCTGATTACCAGAGCGAACCACTGGAATTCTTCGAGCCGATGATGCGCAACGTATTCGCCAAGCCAGTACGCTCGGTCTACAAAACAATGGATTGAGCCTGCAGGCCGCGCCATCAAACGGGGGCAACCTTGCTGTTCCCCCCGGATGCCTAGTCATATTATGATCGGCCAGCGAGATGTTCTTACTGGCTTTCGCCAGTCGAGGTGTCTCACCAGGCCCTGGAAACTGACCGATCATGACTGTAACAAACCGTATAAAGCCCATCAGACCGCCATTGGAAGGTTATTATTCCAGGGTGATAGCCTATCTGTGCGTGGCCGTTACCTTTGCAGCGCTACTGGTTGAGCAGGGGCACACCGCCGCGACTCTGGCCACCATTCTTTATGCGCTAGCCTATCCGCAGTTAGCGCAATATCTGCCTAAATGGCTATTGAACCACGCCAAAATCCCCAGAAGACTGATATTACTCGCGCTCGATGCCCTGCATACCGGCGTGTTTATCGCGCTGCTCGGCTTTAACTATGTGCCTAGTTTGGTGTTTATGTTACTGCTCGGTTTCTCCTGTTTGATCGCCGGTGGCCCTATGTATCTGTTGGCTGGCTGGCTGCTCATGGTGGCTGGTGTTTTGCTTGGCGCCGCGGCCTTTACTCCCGAGGTTAGTGTGCACAGCTCGGTACTCGTCTCGCTGGTTAGCATCCTCAGCGGGGGCCTGTTTATCTTGATCACCGCGGCTTTTGTCCATCGTCAGGGCCGTAATCTTGAGTCTGCTCAAGCGCTGATCAGTGCCGAGCAGGAAAAGACCGCCAAGTTGGCAGCCAACTTGTCAAAATACCTATCGCCGCAGGTATGGGAATCGGTTTTCTCCGGCAAGCGCACCGTCAAACTGGAAACCCGGCGCAAAAAGCTAACGGTGTTTTTCTCTGACATTCGCGGCTTTACCGAACTCGCCGAGGAGCTGGAAGCCGAGGCGCTAACTGACCTACTGAATAGTTATCTGACAGAAATGTCGCGCATTGCCTTGCAGTACGGCGGCACTATCGACAAGTTCATTGGTGATTGCGTCATGGTGTTCTTTGGCGACCCCAAAAGCATCGGCGCCAAACAGGATGCGGAAGCGGCCGTTTCCATGGCTATCGCCATGCGCAAACACATGAAAGTACTACGTCAGCAGTGGCGCAGCCGCGGCATTACCAAGCCTCTGGAAATTCGCATGGGGCTAAGCACTGGCTACTGCACGGTGGGCAATTTTGGCGCCGCCACGCGCATGGATTACACCATCATCGGCCGCGAGGTGAATCTCGCCAGCCGCTTGGAAAGCGCCGCCGATGCCGGCGAGATTTTGATTTCACATGAGACCTACTCGCTGATCAAAGACATCATCATGTGCCGCGATAAAGGCCAGATCAGCGTCAAAGGATTCGCCCGCCCGGTACAGATCTATCAAGTGGTAGGTCTGCGCCGCGAACTGGGTATTGCGCCATCCTTTGTTGAGCACGAACTGGCAGGTTTCTCTATGTACCTCGACACCAACAGCATTCGTAACTACGACAAGGAAGAGATCGTTAAGGCTCTGGAACTGGCTGCGCGCAAACTGAAAGACAAGGTCATCGTCTGACTCCAGCAGAGCTCAACGACCTTCTCATACCGTAGCGCCAGCCTTCAAAACACGGGTCTCTGTCTCCAGGTCCAGCGCCACAGCGTCGTTCCAGCGATAGAGCTCGATACGCCCATCCTGATGTTCGATCAATGCCGTGCAAGACTCTACCCAGTCCCCGCAGTTGTGGTATTCAATCCCCTTAACATCACGTATCTCAGCGTGATGAATATGCCCGCACACCACGCCGTCATAACCACGCTTAACGCACTCATGCGCGATGCCGTCCTCAAAATCACTGATGAAGCTAACGGCTTTCTTCACCCGCTGCTTGAGGTACGCCGATAGAGACCAATAACCGTAGCCGAAACGGCTGCGCCAGTGGTTGTACCATCGGTTGAGCACCAGACTGAATTCGTAGGCGTGGTCACCCAAAAACGCCAGCCAGCGGTGGCAACGGGTGATAACGTCAAATTGATCGCCATGGATAACCAACAACTTGCGGCCGTCGGCGGTGGTGTGCACTGCTTCATCAACCAGTTCTATATTGCCCAGTTCCAGATTCGAATAGCGGCGCAGAAACTCGTCGTGATTGCCGGTTACATAAGTCACTCGGGTGCCACGCTTGCTCATCGTCAGCACGCGGCGCACCACGTTGGTGTGCGACTGAGGCCAATATATGCCTTTGCGCAGGCGCCAGCCGTCAATGATATCGCCAACCAGGTACAAGTGATCACAATCGTAGGATTTGAGAAAGGTCGCGAGCTTTTCCGCTTGGCAACCTCGGGTCCCCAGGTGCAGGTCCGAAATCCATAACGTTTTCACCCGCTGCTTTTTTTCGACTGGCAACGACACTGCAGTGTTCATACGCCCATCTCCTTTGCAAGATACCGTCAGGCTACGCAGCTGGCATGACCGCTTTGTGGCAAACAGATGCCACTAGGATGACAGCGCCTCAGCGACCCCACTTTGCTCGACGCGCAACCGCACAGCGGCCAGCGTTCGTATACAATGGCGGCTTTTCAATAACGCTCTCTGTCGTTTGGAAGCCAAGCATGCTGAAACGGGCTCTACTTCTGCTGTTGCTCTCCCTCTCTGGTTGGGCCTGCGCCGAACCCTTGCGCACCGGTCTGGTACTCTCTGGTGGCGGCGCTCGTGGGCTTGCGCACATCGGCGTACTGAAGCAGCTGGAGGAGATGAACATTCCGATTGACGCCATTGCTGGCACCAGCATGGGTGCGGTAATCGGCGGCCTATATGCAGCGGGTTACAGCGCCGCGGAGCTGGAAAAAATTGCCACCGAGCTGGATTGGCAAAATACGCTTGCAGATGCCTCGTTACGCGAAGACATACCCTTTCGTCGCAAGCAGGACGATCGCGACTTCCTGGTCAAACAACGGCTGAGTTTCGATCACGGCAAGCTGAGCTTCCCGCTGGGGCTGCTGCAGGGTCAGAATCTGGGGCTGCAGCTCGAAAGCCTGCTGGTGCATACCAACGAAATTGACGACTTTAATAAGCTACCTATCCCCTTCCGCGCCGTCGCTACGGATATTGCGACGGGGGAAGCCGTGGTCTTTGATCACGGGCATCTGCCCCTGGCCATTCGTGCCAGCCTTGCCCTGCCCGGTTTTTTTGCCCCTGTTGAGGTAGATGGGCGCCTATTGGTGGATGGCGTGCTGTCCAAGAACCTGCCCATCGACGTTGCCCGCACCATGGGTGTCGACCGCGTCATCGTGGTAGACATAGGCACACCGTTAAAGACCACCGGCGAGTTGACCAGCGTGCTGGACATTATGGATCAGACCACCACCCTGCTTACCCGCGTCAACTCCGAGAAGCAATTAGCGACCCTTGGCCCACACGACCTGTTGCTGCAACCGCAATTGGGCGATATGGGCTTCAACAGTTTTGAACGTATTGCTGAAGCCATTGAAGCTGGCGCAACCAGCCTGCGCAGCTCCAACGAGGCACTGACCTTCATCAATGTTGCCGAGCAGCCGACCGGCGGCAACCTGGCCAGCGAACGACCACAACGACAGGCGATAATCGACGCCATCGAAGTGGATAATAGCGGCAAGGTCGCCGACGAAGTGGTGCTAAGTATGATCCGCCAACCGATTGGCGAGCCGCTGAATCTGGAACGCCTGCAGACCGATATGGGCACTGTTTACGGCACCGATTATTTCAGCCGCGTGACCTACGAAGTAGTGCATGAGGATGGTCACAATACGCTGTTGGTGCACACTACCGGGCGCCGTACCGGTACCGATTATCTGCGCCTCGGTTTGAATCTGGTGGACGACTTTGAAGGTGGCAGCCAATACAACATCGGAGCGAGCTTTCGAGTCAATGGCCTGAACCCGCTAGGCGCGGAATGGTTAACCCGTGCGCAGATCGGCTCTCACCAAATCCTTTACTCCGAGTTCTACCAGCCGCTTGACTACGGCTCACGTTACTTCGTCGCACCCTTCATTGACGGCGAGGCAGTCAACGTTGAGGTTCTGCAGGACGACGAACCTGTGGTCGATTATCGCCAGCAGCGCTATGGCATGGGCATCAATCTCGGCCGTCAGATTGCCAATACCGGTGAAGTGCGCCTGGGTCTCTCGCGTTATTGGGGCGAATCCAAGGTGCGAGTGGGTGACCCAGAGCTACCCAGCATCAGTTTTGAAGAGGCCTTCTACGGTATTGAGTTCAACCGCGACACCCTGGATAACGTGAATTTTCCGCGCTCGGGCGACGAAGCACAGATCGCTTGGCGCAAGTCAGAACCAGCCCTCGGAGCAGACGAGCGCTATCAGCAACTTGAAATCAGGGCCAACAAGGCCTTCGGTTTTGGTTTGAATAGCATGCAGCTGGGGGCCTTCATGGGCCGTACCGACAGCGATGTGAATGTTGCACAAAGCAGCTTCATTCTCGGTGGCCCAGGTTTGTTCTCGGGCTTCCGACAGGATGGCCTGGCCGGACAAAACTATGAGCTTGGTCGCATGGTTTACTATCGCCGCCTGAACCCCAGCTACTTCGACGTCCTGAGCCTGCCCTTGTATCTAGGCACCAGCCTGGAGTACGGCCGAGTCTACAATCGCGGCGACGATGCCTTTGATACAGGTTATTTCGCGGCCGGCAGCCTGCTACTGGGCATGGATACCTTCCTCGGCCCGCTCTTCTTTGGTCTAGGTGCCAATGAAGAGGGGCAGGAAGCGCTCTATATGAAGCTCGGCCAGACCTTCTGAGTCAGCAACTGCACGCGCAACTCAGCTGCTGATTTCCGCCACCAAGGCCGCCCGGACACAGTGCAATACGCCCTCGTCCACGGCCTCGTCCAGCTCACGTGCCAAGGTGCGCACGCCGGGCAAGTCTTCGCCATCATGGTTGAGAAAAGCGTCCTGAATGCGCTCCAACTGGGCCGGGCCAATATCAACTGCCTGCTCCAGCGTGAGGTCACCCGTGGCGATAGCTTGAGCTAACTGACCGTACACCTGCCGCAGGGGTTTGCCCACTTGCAGCGCTACTTGCTCAGCACTCATGCCTGACAGCACCAGGGCGTTGATCTCATGTGCCTGCGCCTGCCCACCCTGCTCGGCCGAGTCGCCAGCACCGCCAGTACTCTGCAACACCTGCAGGAAATCCGCGCCATAGCGCTCCAGTTTGTGCGAGCCAATACCGCTGACCAACCCCATGTCCTGAAGGTTGGCGGGGCGCTGCCGGAGCATATCGACCAGGGTGCTGTCCGGAAAAATGACATAAGGCGGCACACCGTGAGCTTCAGCCAGTTGCTTGCGCTTGACCCGCAAGGCCTCCCACAGCTCGCGATCAGCATCGGCAATCACCGGCTTGTTACCTGACTTGCCCATAGGCGCACTGGTGCGCGTTACGTCTTTGCGCAGCAGTAAGGTTTCTTCGCCGCGCAGCAAAGGCCGACAGCTATCCGACAAGCGCAGACTGCCAAAGCCATCAATATCGATTTCAACCAAGGCGCGGGCGATCAATTGCCGAAATACCGAACGCCACTCGGTCTCAGCCAATGCCTTACCGATCCCGTAAGTGGATAGGTGCTGATGCCCCGATGTGCGTATTTTCTCGTTGTCGCGGCCCAGTAAAATATCGACCAGATGCCCCACGCCATAGCGCTGACCGCTGCGATAAACGGTAGACAACGCCATGCGCGCCGGCTCGCTACCATCCCAGGTAGAAACCGGTTCCTGGCAGTTATCGCAATAGCCGCAGGGCTTCGCCAGCTCTTCACCGAAGTAGCCCAGCAATGCTTGACGACGGCAGCTGGTCATCTCACAGAGCGCCAACATGGCGTCGAGTTTGTGACGCTCAATACGCTTATGGCGCTCATCACCGTCGGAGTTAGCCATGATTTGATTGAGCATCAACACGTCTTGCAGGCCGTAAGCCATCCAGGCATCTGCCGGCAACCCATCACGCCCGCCGCGCCCGGTCTCTTGATAATAAGCTTCGATACTTTTCGGCAAGTCCAAATGAGCCACAAAGCGCACGTTGGATTTGTCGATGCCCATGCCAAAAGCAATGGTCGCCACCATGATCAGCCCTTCCTCATTGAGAAAGCGCTTCTGGTGAGTGGCTCGCAGCTCGGACGGCAAGCCGGCGTGATAGGGCAAGGCTGGCCAGCCTTGATCACGCAGCCAGCTCGCGGTTTCTTCCACTTTCTTTCGCGACAGGCAGTAGACGATACCGGCGTTGCCACGATGACCTTTCAGAAATTGCTGCAACTGCTGACGCGGCTTATCCTTGGGCACGATGCGATAGAAAATATTAGGGCGGTCAAAGCCAGACATAAAGCAGGCCGCACTTTCCAGCTTAAGGCGCTGAACTATCTCGCCCTGCGTGCGCTCATCAGCCGTAGCTGTGAGCGCCATACGCGGCACACCCGGGAACAGCTCATTGAGCTGACCGAGCTGCAGGTATTCCGGACGAAAATCGTGACCCCATTGCGAAACGCAGTGCGCCTCATCAATGGCAAATAGCGCTATTTTCAGAGACTGCAGAAAGTTCAGCGTGCGCGCTTTGAGCAAGCGCTCGGGTGCCATATAGAGAAAATCCAGCTCGCCGGCGCGCATCTGCCGAGCAATCTCACGTTGCTGATCGTCGCTCAAGGTAGAGTTTAACGCTGCCGCGCGCAGCCCCAATTCCTGCAGGGTAGCGACTTGATCGTCCATCAAGGCGATCAGTGGCGAGACCACCACCGTCAAACCCTCGCGCAGTAATCCTGGCACTTGAAAGCACAGGGACTTGCCGCCGCCAGTGGGCATCAGCACCAGAGCGTCGCCACCGGTGGCTACCTGATCGATGATATCGGCTTGTTGGCCACGGAATTCACCGTAACCAAAAACGTCACGTAGTTGTTGCAGAGCTTGCGCGCGCATGGAACTCCTATGTAGATCAGGACCAGCTCATGGGCTGGCGAGTATAACGTCTTTGGCAATTGTCCGGGGGCATGCGTAAAATGCCGGAATAATCATAGAGAGGTGTCCCATGTCATTTAATGATCAACTCCAGCGCCTACAGCAATTCCTGGACGCCGATGACCTGCACGATGAAGCGCTGGACTACATGGCTGCCTGCGGCTATCTCGCCGCTCTGTCAGTAAGCCCTGCAGAAGTTTCCTCTGAAGAGTGGCTAGCAGAGCTGTTCGCTGAAACCCCCAACTACGCTGATGAGCAACAGCAGGCCGAGATTGTCGGCACGCTCGAAGAACTCAAAACCCGCATTGCCCGCGAACTGGCCAGCGATGAGGACCTGGAACTGCCGTGCGAGCTGAGCCTTGGCGATGAGCCGGACTACTCAGATCTGCGTAGCTGGTGCATTGGCTTTATGGAAGGTGTGTTTCTGCGCGAGGAAGCCTGGTTCGAGAACGACGAAGAGATGGTCAGCGAGTTGCTGTTGCCGGTCATGGTTGGCTCCGGTCTGTTTGCCGAAGAGCCCGAATTTGCAGAAATTGCAGAAGACCAGGATATGGTCGAAGACATGATGGAGCATATTCCTGGCGTGTTAACTCAGCTGTTCCTGCTATTTAACGCCCCGGAAGAAAAGCAAAAGCCGGCACTGGTTTCGCCGCGCAAATAAGTTAAGGCAACCTGGCTGCGGGCGTTCAATCGCCTCGCTCGCTGTCAGGCTAGCACTTCACCGCGTTTCTCACCCGCTGTTACCCAGCGCGCCAATAATGGCAAAACCTGTTCTGCCGCCTGATAGCCGTTAGCCAACAGCGCCAACTGCCCATCCCGCTCCGCCAGTAAAATCGGTAAGCCCGCCATCCCTAGATCCGCGACCCAGCTGACGTCAGCCAGTGTCTTTTCGCGCATTTCTTGCTGATCAAAATGCGCGCCAAAAGCGTCAACAGGATAGCCCGCAGACTCGGCAATACGCATCAGCACGGCCGCATGCGTCACGTCTTCTACACCCACGTAGAACGCTTGCTGCAGCGCGTACACAAACCCCCAGGCTTTAGTGGCATCCAGCTCTCGAGCCACGACCAAAGCACGGCAAGCCGGTTCAGTATCGTAAACAAAAGTCGCGGGCAACGTCTGTGGATCACCGACCGGCTGGCCGGAGTCTTGCGCTACAGCCTGCCAATGTTCAGCCAGCACTGCACGCGTATGGTCATCCAAGGGCGCGCCGTGATTGGCGCGCAGCCCCCCGGCGACCAAGTGCAGTGGCAACTGCGGATGAGCTTCGATAATAGCGTCGATAACCGGGGCGAATCCCCAGCACCATGAACACATGGGGTCCATCACGTAGATCAGGCGCTGACTCATCAGTTACCTCACGCGTTGCAATTTAATCCACCTTGGCGTTGGGAGAGGCCAGGTGTTGGGGTTGACCAATAGGATGCGGCTGATTGCGCACTTTGGCCAGGGTAATCTGTCGCTGCCGCTCTATCGCGCGCTGCCGGGTCTTTTCCGGCAGGCTGTCGTAGCAACGCGCGCAGCTGATGCCTTCTTCATAGAGTACCGAGGCCATGTCTTCTGCTGAGACCGGATGACGGCAGGCGTGGCATTGGTCAAACGAGCCCGGCGCCAGATCGTGGCGTACCGTCACGCGGTTATCGAACACAAAACATTCCCCATCCCACATCGACTGCTCAGATGGTACTTCTTCAAAGTATTTGAGAATCCCGCCTTTCAGGTGAAACACCTCGTCGAAACCCTCTTCCAGCATGTAGCTAGAGGCTTTCTCACAACGGATACCGCCCGTGCAGAACATCGCGACCTTTTTATGTTTGGCCGGATCGTAATGCGCTTTAACGTACTCGGGGAACTCGCGGAAGGTTTTGGTCTTAGGGTCTACCGCACCCTGGAAGCTGCCGATCGACACTTCGTAATCGTTGCGAGTATCGATCAACAATACCTCCGGGTCGCTGATCAGCGCGTTCCAGTCCTGCGGCTCGACATAGGTCCCGACCCGCTTGGTCGGCGATACGCCATCTACCCCGAGGGTAACGATCTCTTTTTTCAGTTTGACCTTGGTGCGATAAAACGGCATTTCGTCGCACAGCGACTCTTTGTGGTCCAGATCACTCAGACGCGGATCGCTGCGCAGCCACGCTAATACCGTCTCCATGCCCGCGCGCGGGCCCGCCACGGTGCCGTTAATGCCTTCACGGGCAAGCAGCAACGAACCCTTAACACCATTGGCAGTGAGGGTATCGAGCAGCGGCTGGCGCAGGGCCTGATAGTCTTCCAGCGAGACGAACTTGTAGAGCGCTACAACAACAATTGCAGACATGCTTACCTCATGTATTCAGTTGACGCCCACGTAAAGGGCGCACCTTGGAAATCGCGCGAGCCAGCAGCAGTAAACCGGCTACCTTTGTCGCCGGCGCATTCTAGCAAACCCTTAACGACGGCAAAACCGCCTGCGGTCGGCCTACTTACCCATCAGCCTTGCTCCCGCCTAAACAGTTCGGCGACGCCGGGGCTTGCTGGCGCGCCTGCCACTCCTCATCGGTATAAGTATGCAGCGCCAAAGCATGAATTTTTTGCATCAGCGGGCCAAGCACGCGATACACCGCCTGGTGGCGCTTAACCGCGTTCAGGCCATTGAATTGATCACTTACCAATATCGCCTTGAAATGCGACTCTGAGCCCGGCGGCACGCTGTGCATGTAACTTTCATTGAGCAGTTCAATGTGGCTCGGTGCGAGCGCCTGCAATGCCTGTTCCAATGCCTGTTGGTTAGTGCCCATGATCACCTCCGGAAAATAACGAGGAGCCATTGTAGCCCAAAGCAATAGCGCTGACAGGCGAACCACGAAGAGTCGTTAGGGTCCAAGTTGCACAGCAAGTGCGCAATGACCAACTCTGACTATTCTTCAAGAACCTCGGTAACAGGCTGCATTTCATTCATTTCGATAAACAAGGGAAACCACTATGCCGACACGCACCGAAACCGACAGCATGGGGCCGATAGAGGTCGCTTCCGGGCGCTACTGGGGCGCACAGACGCAGCGCTCGCTGGCTCATTTTGCCATCGGCGAGGAGCGCATTCCGTTGCCCGTCGTGCATGCGTTGGGCATGATAAAAAAAGCTGCCGCACGCACCAATCGCCAGCTCGGCGAACTAGACCCGGCGCTGGCCAGCCTGATTGAACGCGCCGCAGATGAAGTGATCGATGGCACGTTGGATGAGCAATTCCCACTCTCTGTCTGGCAGACTGGCAGCGGCACCCAGAGCAACATGAACGCCAACGAAGTGATTGCCAACCGCGCCAACGAACTAGCCGGGCAGCCGCTTGGCAGCAAGCAGCCGGTGCATCCGAACGACCAGGTTAACCAGTCGCAAAGCTCTAACGATACCTTTCCTAGCGCGATGCACATCGCAGCCGCACTGCAATCGCATCAAACACTACTGCCTGCGGTATGTGGGCTACGCGACGCACTGCAGGCGCAGTCCGAGCGCCATGCGCAGCTGATCAAAATTGGTCGCACCCACATGATGGATGCCACACCGGTCACCTTTGGGCAGGAGCTCTCTGCGTTTGTTGCACAGTTGGAGATGGGCATGCACGCCGTTGAGCAGGCCATGCCTGCGGTGCTGGCGCTGGCACAGGGCGGTACTGCGGTAGGTACAGGCTTGAACACCCCGCCACGCTTTGCCGTTGAGTTCGCCCGTGAGGTAGCTGAGCTGACCGGCCTACCCTTTACCAGCGCCGAGAATAAATTCGCCGCGTTGGCCGGGCATGAGCCACTGGTACAACTGCATGCCGCCTGCAAACAACTGGCGGTCACATTAATGAAGCTGGCCAATGACCTGCGCCTGCTCGGGAGCGGGCCCCGCGCCGGTTTCGCTGAAGTGCGCCTGCCTGCGAATGAGCCTGGCAGCTCGATCATGCCTGGCAAGGTCAACCCAACCCAGTGTGAGGCGCTGTCGATGGTCGCCTGCCAGGTGATTGGCAATGACACTACCTTGAGCATTGCCGCCAGCAATGGCCAGTTGCAGCTGAACGTGTTCAAGCCGGTGATCATTCATACCCTGCTGCAATCTATCCGTCTGCTTAGCGATGCCTGCAACAGCTTCCGCGAGCATTGTGTTGAAGGCATGCAACCGGATGAGGCGCGCATGCGCGAACACTTGGACAACAGTCTGATGTTGGTCACCGCGCTGAACCCGGTGATCGGCTACGACAAGGCGGCAGACATAGCCAAAAAAGCCTACACCGAGGGCACTACCCTGAAGCAGGCCGCACTCGCATTGGAGTATCTGACTGAAGCTGAGTTTGACGCCGCAGTCAGACCCGAGCTAATGCTCGGCGAGCATGCGCCTAAGGCGTGATCAGGAGCTTGGCGGCGGAGTGATACTCAGCCGCCGTAAGCGGCGATTACGCAAATTTTGAATCAGGCTGGGCGCCAGCGCGATCAAGGCAGATCCGCTGACCACCATTAGGGCGCCCAAGTAAGCCAGCGAGTTGAGCAACTCGGGCTCGATCAGGCTCGGCCACAGCATCGAGCCCAGCGCTACCATCGAGAAGGTGAACAGCGGCGTGGTGGCTACAGTGGCGCTCACCCGCGAGGCTTCCCAGTGCGCCAGCGCCTCGGCGAAAGCACCATAGGCCACCAGCGTATTGAGACAGCAGCCGAGCAACAACCAGCGCTGCAACGTCGACAACTGCAATACTTCTAGCGGTGAAGCTAACGGCCAGAGCAGCAATGAACAGGCCAAATAGATCACCATCATCACCGTCACCGACGACCAGATGGTCAGCAGCTGCTTTTGCGCCAAACCGTATAAAGCCCAGCTCAGCGCCGAGACCAGCGCAATCAGAATACCCAGCGTATAACTGCTGAGCTGCGTCATCAGCTCCATCAGGCGCTGATTGAAAAACAGCGCAAAGCCCGGAATTAATATCAACAGGCCTATCACCTGCCCAATGCCAAAACGCTCACGAAATACCAGCATACTGCCAAACATCAGCAGTACCGGCGCCACCTGAATAATCAGCTGCATGGTACCCGGCGTAAGCCGCTGCAAGGCCATCACGTAAAGCACGTAGTTAAACGCCAGACCCAGCACTGCTACCAGCAGCAGGCCCCGATTGCGCACAGACAACGCTTTGATAGATGGCAATCGACGCTTGGCGGCCAGCCAGCAGAACAGCACAATGCCGGCGCTGAACAGGCGATACCAGGTAACCGTATAAGGGTCCATTACCTCCAGCACGGCCTTAAGCATGATCGGCAAAACACCCCAAAGAATGGTGGTGGTCAACGCCAACAGAAATCCGTACAACCAGCGACCGGACGCAACATGCATGAGGGGAACTCGGAAAAAAAGGAGGGAAACTATTTTAAAACGCGGCAGGCAACCGCGATAGAGACAGCTGAGCCGCGGTTGCGCAGCAAACTGTTATGGTATTCGAGCCATTCAAGTGGCCACCACTCGATGCCAAGTCTCACTATCTTTGTCTGCTTCAACCCGATAGCGCGCCCAGCGGACAAATTCGCTTGAGCGACAGATGCCATTACCACCCTCGCCGCGCCCTTTTACAATGCGATAACGCACGCGCCCTGCTCGACCCGGCCGGTGCATTACCTGCAGCACCTCACGTACCGACCAATTCCCGCCCGGCAGGCCGTTGCTGTAAAAGTAACCTTCGGCCAGCTCGTCGGCACTAACGCCTTTACTTTGCGCATTTGCATTGGCCAGTTCCACCAAACGCAGCAGGTCGTCAAATTGGATGTCCATAAAGGAGTTCATCTGTTTCAACGCATGCTCAAAGTCTTCCGGTGCGATGCCCGGTGCACGGGTCACCTCATGCTTGACCAACGCCAAGGGATAACGGCGGCTCTCGAACAAGCTGTTGAAACACATGGCGGCACAGACGATGATCACGCAATCAAGCAAGATTGGGTAGAGCACAAAGCCGTACCCGGCATCGGCCACCGTGGGACCACCCAGCACAACAATCATCGCTGTCGCGCCGCCCGGCGGATGCAAGCACCGCGCGTACATCATCACCAGCACGCTGCCACCCACCACCAGCGCAGCCATCAGCGCGTTACTTGGTAACCATTGAATGCAGGCCACCGCAAAGGTGGCGGATAGCACATGACCACCGATCACCGGCCAGGGTTGCGAAAGCGTGCCATGCGGCATGGCAAACACTAAAATCGCGCTAGCCCCCATGGAGCCAGTAACCCAAAGCGCGCCCTCGGCACCAAAGCCGAAATGAGTAGTCCAGTACACCAGCAGCAGCGACACCGTAGTACCCAGCGCCGAGATCGCCTTTTCGCGGTGGCTGGTGCTGTCCGCACGCCAACCAATAAACCGAAGGCTACGTCCTAGCCACCGCATGCCAATCACCTGTGCTCGTCGCAAACTCAATACTCCAACCGCGTCAGCGCTCATCATACGCCCTGACGCAAGCAACGTCATAAGCACAACCGGCTGCTATGCTGGACGTACTTAGTTCAACAGGAGAATCAGATGTCAGATCTCGCAAAACAATCGCTGGATACCAGCAGCGCCGCCGCAACAAAACTACTCAAGGAGCAGATAGAGAATCTGTTGCCGCAATTGCCCGATTGGGTAGTAAAAAATGTCGATTCGGTCGAGCGCATTGAGAAGGTTTATACATTCAAGGACTTCAACGCCGCGCTGTCTTTCACCAATCAAGTGGGTGCACTCGCAGAGCAAGAAGATCATCACCCTGCCCTGCTGACCGAATGGGGCCAGGTAACCGTTACCTGGTGGAGCCATAAACTGGGCGGTCTGCACCGCAACGACCTGATCATGGCCGCAAGAACTGATCAGTTAGACTGACCCGAGAACAACAGAAAAGCCGTATTGCGCACAAAGATGACAAGCTGATGACGCTTTCATAGTAGTTAGCGACATGGGCGTCACGTCTTGTAGCCAAATGGTCTAATAGAAGCGATTTAGATCACTAAACTCAACATAAACACATGTTATAAATAGCTTGTGGAGCGCGACTTACCCCCATTGGGTATGCATCAGTCGCGTCCCCTTGCGCCCAGCCGTCACCCGCGGCAGGCGCCTAGAAAAAGCCTCCACAAGAGGCCAATGCCCAATAAAAATAAAAGGCGTATGCCATGAAAAATCTGATCAACCCAAAATGGTCGACCGTCGGCCTGGTATTCCTCGCTACTTGGCTGCTGTTGATACTGCCCAATATGGGCTGAGTATCAGCGTAATCTGACGACAGCTATTCGATCTAGCAGAGTTACAATAGCTCCGAATTCCTGATTTCGGAGCACCCAGTGACAGAGCCCACCTCCTACAGCGCAGAGTTGGAATGGTTAGCAGGTGGACAGCCCTTCTCCACCCAGTTTGCTGACGTTTACTTCTCCCGCGACGCGGGTCTGGACGATGCGCGCTACATCTTTTTGCAAAACAGCCAGCTGTCCAAGCGTTGGGCTCTGTTGGCACCTCATGCGCATTTCTGTATTGCTGAAACGGGTTTTGGTACTGGCTTGAACTTCCTCGCTGCCTGGCAACTATGGGATCAGGTAGCACCGGCCAGCGCGCAGCTACATTTTGTCAGCGCCGAGAAATACCCGCTTACTGCGCAAGACTTGCACAAAGCGCTGAACCTCTGGCCTGAACTGGCTGCCTTGGCTGAGCAGCTTGAGGCTCAATACAGCGGGCTGGCGCCCGGTTGGCAACATTTCAACCTAGCCAACGGCCGGGTAACACTGACCCTGCTGATTGGCGATCTGCTCGACACCCTGCCGCAGCTTGATGCCAAGGTCGATGCCTGGTTTCTCGACGGTTTTGCGCCTGCCAAAAATCCGCATATGTGGCAACCAGCGCTTTTTCGGCGCATGGCAGAGCTTTCCAAGGACAACGCCACTGTGGCCACGTCCACTTGCATTGATGACGTGCGCAGCAGCTTGCAGACAGCCGGGTTTAGCGTTCGCAAGGTTTACGACGTTGACGACAAACCAGCGATACTCTGTGGCGAGCGAAGCAACCAGCCATTTGCCGTTGCCTGGCAAGCACCTTGGTTCGCCAGGCCAGCGCCGCCAGCTCGTAGCGAGCGACACGCACTGGTAATCGGCGGCGGTCTGGCCGGCTGCAGTACTGCGCACGCGCTGGCGCGACGCGGTTGGCAAGTCACCTTGCTGGAACGGCACGCGGAACTGGCGCAGGAGGCCTCTGGTAATCCGCAGGGCATTTTATACGCCAAGCTGTCACCCCATCACCCACCGCTGTCACGGTTTATTCAAGGTAGTTACCAATACAGCCTGCGGTTACTCCACCGAGAGCTGCCGCAAACCGAGAATAGTTGGCAAGCTTGCGGCGTGCTCCAACTAGCAAAAAACCACAAAGAAACCGAGCGGCAAACGCAATTGGCTGAGCAGGGCTACCCACGCGACTTTCTGTATGCGGTTAGCGCGCAGCAAGCCAGCAAGCTGGCGGCTGTGGCTGTAGAGAACGGCGGGCTATTCTTCCCAACCGCTGGCTGGGTCAATCCACCGGCGCTGTGCAGGCAGTTAGCGCATCATGCGCTGATTAGCACCAAGCCCTTGGTCGAGGCAGAGCGCCTGGAACGCGTCGACGGCCGTTGGCAGGTGATCAACCAGCAGGGCGAAACATTGGCTAGCGCACCGGTGGCCATCATCTGCTGCGCCCACGAGAGCGCCCGTTTCGCGCAAAGCAACCATTTGCCACTCAAGGCCATTCGCGGGCAGATTACCCATCTACCTGCAACCACTGAAAGCCGCAGCTTACAAACAGTGCTATGCGCCGACGGATATATTTCCCCCGCCCGGCAAGCACAACATCATTTGGGCGCCAGCTTCCGTTTCGACCGGTTAGACAATCAGGTCAGCGCAGAAGAAAACCTGAGCAATCTTGACCTACTGGAGGCGCTGTCGCCGCAACTGGCTAATAGTTTCGCCGACTACCGCTCGCAAGCTGCCGATCTGCAAGCTCGCGCAGCTCTGCGCTGCACCGCGCCAGATTACCTGCCTTTGATCGGACCCATGGCCGATCCTGCACTCTTTGTTGAACGCTATTCGGTGCTCGCCAAGGACGCCTCCCAACAGCCCATAGCGGCAGCGCCTTGGCATGAAGATTTGTACGTCAATGCGGCGCATGGCTCGCGAGGCTTAATCAGTTGCCCGCTTGGCGGTGAACTCGTGGCTGCCTGGATAACGGGAGAGCCTTTGCCTTTGCCACGTGACCTGGCCGAAGCAGTTCACCCGAGCCGTTTTATGCTGCGGCATCTGATTCGCGGCGACCGTGCCGACCGTCAGAAAGCGAACAACCGCTTATCACCAGAATGAGCTGCTTGTGCTAGCCTTTGGCCAACACCATCACATTTCAAACAACATAATCAGTTGATGGATCGATCGGATAAGAATATCAATGCGCGAGTGCCGCCTGTTTCTGCTGTTCTTCTGTCTAACGCTTTGGCAAACCGCCGCACAGTCCGCTAACACGCCCGTGCAGTTCGATGTTGCCTCAGCGCCACCTGCCGCCGTCACCCTGGATGAGCGCACGCCGCGGGTTAATCTGGCCGCGCATCTGCAGATTCTAGAAGACCCCAGCGCCAGTCTGACGCTAGCTGAGGTGCTTTCGCGCACAAGCTCGGCAGATTGGCGAATCACCCGCAGTAAGCACGTCAATCAAGGCAAAAACCATTCGGTCTGGTGGCTGCGTTTCACCTTAGCCAACCCCGCAAGCCTGCCCCAAGACGCCGTTATTGAAGTCAACTACAACCTGCTCGACCAACTGGATCTCTATCAGCTTGGTGCGAATGAGGTAGCGCATCAGCAAAGCGGCGACCATATCAATGAAGCCCAGCGGCCCATAGAGGTTCGCAACCACTGGCTACCAATCACCCTGGCTCCCGGGGACAACGCTTTTTTTCTACGCGTTGAAACCAGCAGCACAGTGTTTGTGCCGCTATACGCCTCCACCTGGCCGGCCAACGCTGTAGCGCAAGAGAACAGCAGCCTGGCCGCCGGTTTGTTCTACGGCATCATGCTTGGGCTCTTTGCCTACAATCTTTTTCTGCTGGTATCGCTACGCGAAGTTACCTACCTTTGGTATCTGATATACGCCTTCAACATGATGCTATTCATGCTCGCCTTCGACGGCGTGCTATGGAAATGGGTCGCGCCTGGCAACACCGTACAATCGCTGTCAATTTATACCCTGATGTTTATGCATTGCGCTGTCGCCACCCAGTTCAGTCGCCATTTCTTGCATACCGCTGCGCATTTTCCAATGCTTGATCGGTTGCTGCGCGTGAAAATAGTTGTGGTGCTATTGAGCATGCTGTTGCTACCACTGATCAGCCAGGACTTATATAACCAAGCGGCAAGCCTGTTCGTACTCACCAGTTCAGCCATTTTGCTATTCAGCGGCCTGCGTGTCTGGCGACAGGGGTTCCGCTACGGCTCCTACTACACCTGCGCCTGGGTCCTGCTGCTCTGCTCGTTAATGCTGTCCACGGCGGGCTCGTTAGGCTTTGAACTGTTTGGCTATACCTACGGTACTACCTGGGTGAAGTTAGGCATTTGCGTGGAAATGTTTATCCTTTCACTGGGTCTTGCCGACCGCATCAATGCTCTGAAGGAAGCACGTTACCTGGCTGACGAGCAAACACGCCAAGCGCGGCTGGAATCGCACGCGCAAGGCCGTTTTTTAGCGCGTATGAGTCATGAGATCCGCACCCCACTAAATGGCGTACTGGGCATGCTGCAATTGCTGCACGACACCCGTTTGGATAGCACCCAGCGTTTTTACTTAGACACCATCCGCAAGTCTGGGAATACGCTGATCACGGTGATCAACGACATACTCGATTTCGCTCGTTTGGAATCCGGCCAGGTCGAGCTGGAAACCATCGCTTTCGACCCGGAAGAGTTGCTTTCCGATACCGCCAGCTTGTTCACGGCACAAGCACTGGATAAAGGCCTGAATCTTTACTGCAGCATCGCTCCCGACATCCCCCAGCAGCTGATTGGCGATCCTACCCGCCTAAAACAGGTGCTGTTAAACCTGCTCGGCAATGCCTTCAAGTTTACCGAGCGCGGCTACATAGCCATGGATATAAGCGGCTCACCCATTAAGGGACAACACACACGTTGGCAGTTGTCTTTCAGCGTTACCGATACCGGTATAGGGATTGCCCCGGAGACTCGCGAAAACCTGTTTCGCTCTTTTACGCAAGCTGACAGTAGCACCACTCGCCGTTATGGCGGCAGCGGGCTGGGGCTGACCATCAGTCAGGAGCTAATCGGCATGATGGGCGGCCAAATCAGCCTGTCCAGTGAACAGGACAACGGCTCCTGCTTCCGCTTTACCCTTGAACTACCGGTAGCCCAAAATAAGGAAGAGCCTGCGATTACCAGCGCAGCGAGTGCTCCAAACGCGCTATTAATCGCCCAGCAACCCCGTGCTCAATTAACCTATCGTCTGCAATTACAACGGTTAGGCTGTCGAGTTACCAGTCGTACTCTGGCGTCTGAAGAGGCTGCAATAACTATCCAGGATTGCGACCTGCTGATCATCGCCACCCAAGGTCTAGCCGACGAGCCACTGGACCAGCTGCTGCATCAGGCACAACAGGAAATGATCCCAACGCTGTTGTTGCGGAGCCCGCAGGAACACCGCGCCGCACTACCCAGTTCGACGCCCGGCTTAATCGCCCACAACACACCGCTGCTACCGATTCAGATGCGTGAGCTCCTGCACCGACTACAGACGCTCGACACACTGACCGAGACCGACAACGTCAATCCATCGTCGAGAGCAGAATACGCCCACGGCCATCTGCTCGTTGCAGAGGACAACACCGTTAATCAGCTGGTGGTGCGCGCGTTGTTGGAGAAAGTAGGTTACAGCGTAGATATGGTAGCTAACGGCATCGAGGCTCTATCTGCCTATCGCGATGACCCAGAAAGCTATGACCTCATACTGATGGATTGTGAAATGCCGGTGATGGACGGCTTTGAAGCGACCCGGCGCATCCGCGCCCATGAACAGCGCGAGCACCTCAAACGGACGCCTATAGTCGCACTGACTGCACACATCCTCGATAACCACCGCCTTGAAGGCATAGCCGCTGGGATGGATGACTATCTGGCCAAGCCGGTCCAGAGCGAGACCCTGTACAGCAGCTTGAAGCGTCTAATCAAGCCGAGACCAAGCCCATGACACCCTCGTAAAACAGCTTGCCGCCGGTCAGAAACAAGAAGATGTAGCACAGACGATAGATCAGCTGCTCATTGCTGCGCTGCAACATCCAGAAGCCCAGCAGCACGCCGATCGGTGCTAACGGTAGCAACACCAGCGAGGTCAGCAAGTTTTCGCTGGAGAACTGCCCCAGATACACATAGGCCGGCACTTTCACCCAATTGACCACGGTAAAAAACACCGCAATGGTGCCCATCAACAAGGTTTTTTCCAGCCGCTGCGGCAGCATGTATACGTTGATAGGCGGACCGCCGGCGTGAATACCAAAACTGGTAAAACCCGACATCATGCCCCAAAAGCTGCCCCGCCAGCGGCTCGCCTGCCGAGGCGTGGTCACGCCTCGGCGCAGTAGCATGTTCAGCGTAAACATCAGTGCGATCCCACCGATCAGCAACTTGATATGTGAATCGTTGAGATAGCGAAAAGTCAACGCGCCCAGCGCTATGCCGACCAGCGCCGCTGGCAAAATGATGCGCAGATTGGTTTTATCCCAGCGACCGCGAAACGTACGCAGCGCGACCAGATCCATGGCGCAGAGAATCGGTAGCAGAATAGCTGCCGCCTGCTGCGGCGCAACTATCATCGCCATTAGAGGGACTGAAAGAATCGCGATATTGCCGCCAAAACCTCCCTTGGCAATGCCATAGAGCAGGACGGCGGGAATGGCACACAGGTAGAATAGCGGGTCAGTAATCATTACAGGTCAATCAGTCTATCGAAGGCCTGCGAGTGTAGCACTGCTCATCCTGTCATCCGAGAAGTAGACCCATGCTGATCCCTTACCAAATGCTCGAAACCGATACCCTGCAAACCTTGCTGGAAGATTTTGTCACCCGTGACGGCACCGATAACGGCTTTGACGACAGCCTTGAGCAACGCGTTGCGCAGGTGCGCAAACTGCTCGAACGTAAAGAACTGCTTATCGTGTTCCACCCAGACACCGGCGACGCCAGTCTCAGCCATAAACGTGATGTACCACCGGAGATGTTGCGCGACTTTCTTGCCGCGCAAGACTAACCTTCTGCGCCGATTGTCATCACAAGTTCATCCTAACGTCATGAGTTCAGCACGCGCGCGGTAGAGAGTCGGAGGTTATCAAAACCTTCACTCATACAGGACGTCCGGGATGAGCAACCACGCCCCATCTGTTGCACAACAACCGCTATCACAAGAACCGACCCAACCGGCCAGCCGCCAGTGGCTGTCATGGCTCACTGTGGTGGTATTGGTGTATTTGCTGCTGGCCGCCGTTGGTGCAATTGGCGGCGGTTTCAAAGCGGCGGCTGGCGACAACGCCAAAGAGCTGTTTTCTTTCGCTACCAACCCTTTCGTTGGTTTGATGATTGGGCTGGTTGCCACTGCCCTCATTCAAAGTTCCAGCACCGTTACCTCAATCATCGTTGGACTGGTCGCTGGCGGTTTGCCGGTACAGATCGCCATCCCCTTGATCATGGGCGCCAACATCGGAACCTCGCTGACCAGCACCATTGTCGCGCTTGGACACGTGCGCAACGGAGAGGAATTCCGTCGCGCCTTTGCTGCCGCGACGGTGCACGACGCGTTCAATATTCTTGCGGTGATTTTGTTGCTGCCGATTGAGCTGCTGTTTCACCCGCTGCAGCGCAGCTCAGAAGTAGTGGCAGGCCTGCTGGTCAGCGACGCCAGTCTGGATATGGGCAGCGTTAACGTGATGAAGACCCTACTCTCGCCGGCCATTGATCTGCTTAAGTTTTGCGTGTCCTGGTTGCCGGGTTCCGTCTGGCAGGGCATTGCCCTGATCTTGATCGGTATCGGCATGATTCTCTTCGTGGTGTCGGCTATCGGTCGAGTACTGCGCAAGGTAATGGTCGGGCGCGCGAAAGACATCATGCATGCCAGCGTTGGCCGTGGCCCGATCTCCGGCATGGCATCCGGCACCGTCATTACCGTGCTGGTGCAGTCATCCTCAACCACCACCTCACTGATCGTCCCACTGGCCGGCACTGGCGTGTTTTCCATGCGCCAGGTCTACCCCTTCACGCTCGGCAGCAACATCGGCACCTGCGTGACCGCTCTGCTGGCGGCCACGGCGATTACTGGAGATAACGCGGTGCTGGCATTACAGATCGCCTTGGTGCACTTGTTCTTCAATTTACTCGGCATCGCGCTGATTTATGGACTGCCGTTTCTACGCCAGATCCCACCGCGTCTCGCTGAAGGCCTGGCGACGCTGGCACAACGTAACAAACTCTATGTTGCCGGCTATATCGGCGGCACCTTCTTCGTACTGCCGTTAGCGCTGATCGGCATTGGTCAACTTTAAATCGCAAGGAGCAAACCCAATGAATCCATACAGCAAGCAGGAAACCGAAGAGCGTATTAAAGCGCTCCGCGAATCACTCAACCAGCTGGAAAACCAACTGGCGAACCACAGTGACAATGATGCCAGCCAGCATGACCTGATTGAGCACCTGGATGAGTTTATTGATGCCGTTGATCACAAGGTGCTCAGCTTGAAGACCTTCTGGAGCAGCCTCAAAAAAGACTGGCAGAAAAGCCGCAACTGAGCTGCCCAAGCCGCATCAGAGCGACGGGTAGCGCGCCATGATGCGTTGGTAGTCAGCACTGGTACGCAAAGCAGCGAGCCCCTGATTGAAACGGTCCCGCGCGGCGCTATCAACAAAGCCCACACTGTAAGGGGTAGGCGGAAACAGCCGGTGCAGCGTCACCGGCTGTTGCACGTCCACCTGGTCCGAAACCACTGGATTAAACGCGTTGAATATCCGCTCATCGGCGATCACTACCTCAACCCGCCCCGAGTACAACAACAGGTTGCGGGTAATCTGCCGAGCCTCCTCTCGATACGCCGGATTGCGGCTAACCATGGCGCCAAACTCATTCCCGAGCAAATAGCGTGCACGCTGAAAAGCGCTTACCGAGTAGTCCTCAAGGTCAGCAATGTTGCGCAGTATGATCTTGTTGCCCGCTAGACTGACCGCAACATTCTGGTATTCGAGATAACTGTCGGAATAGTAGGCACTGACGCCACTGGCCGAGCTGGTTGTGGCTATAGCATCCAACTCGCCACGCTTGAGCATCAGGTGCAAACGCTCCATAGGCGCATAGTAGGGGGTCATTTCGTCACCCGCTTCGCGCAACGCCGCAGCAACCAGATCAAACTCAAGTCCACGCGATTCAAACTCATAGACGTACGGAGGCTTGTTGGTACCGAATCCCAGCTTCAACTTGGCAGCCTGTAGCTGCGACACATTAGCGCAGACACAGATCAGTGATCCCCAGGCAATCGCACGCAAACCCTTCATTTACCGCCCTCTATTTGACTATCTAGAGTGTCGTGCACTTGGTCGCATATAACAACGTACAACTTCCTCACTTGGAGCCTGGCGTCTATACAGCTACCATTAGGGTCTGGATACCCACCCCTGAGGTAATGATGAAACACTTTTCAGCACTGCTGCTCGCCGCTCTATTCTGCCTGTCGGCCACCAATGCCTCTGCTGACACCGCCGAGCAACCTGAGCTTTGCACGCCGGAAATAGCCATCGCCAAGGCTGGAGTCGTAGCGCAACTTATCTATGACATGACAAAAAACAATCCAGGCAAAGCGGAAGAGCTGCGCGAGCGTATGAACAAGCTGCAGGAAGAGAATCCTGCCGACAGCAGCTTCGATGCCTGCCAAGCTTATCAGCGCCTGATTGACGCGCTCGATGGTGATGCCGAGAAGCAAACTCCGGTCAACGCAGCCAAGCCCAAGACCGAGCAGAAAGAATAAATCAGTAAATTCGATGCAAACGACGCAAAAATTGCGTTATTAAATCGAATTTCTTGTTACTACAATGACGCACAACCTGATCTCGGAGGTGCGTCATGACCCATCTTAAGAAACGCGATCTGCTTGAGACCATCAGCGGTCAACCCGCTTCCGATGGCGACGGTGTCAAACTCACTCGTGTGTTTGGCGGTCGCGACAGCGCACGCTTTGACCCCTTCTTGATGCTCGACGAATTTGGCTCGGACAGCGCGGAAGATTACATCGGTGGCTTTCCGTCACATCCCCATCGCGGGTTCGAAACCGTTACCTATATGCTTGAAGGTCGCATGCTGCATGAGGACCACATGGGTAATCGCGGGCTGCTAGAGCCAGGCGGTGTGCAGTGGATGACCGCTGGACGCGGCATCATCCATTCGGAAATGCCACAGCAGGACCACGGTTCCATGCGCGGCTTCCAGCTATGGCTCAACCTACCCGCCGCAGAAAAAATGCAACCTGCACATTATCAAGATCTGCCTGCTGACGCGGTGCCAGAATACCCTACCGGAAATGGCGGAAAGCTTAAGTTGATTGCGGGTACGCTGGAGTTCAACAACACCACACTGCAGGGTGCGATTACCGGAAAATCAACCGAACCGCTGTATCTCGACCTGTTGCTAACGCCGGGCGAGCGCTTGGAACTACCCGTACCTGCGGGTCATACGCTAATGAGCTATGTGTACGATGGCGATATCGAGGTGCAGGGTGAAAAAGCTCGCGCAAGACTGAAGACTGGTCAGTTGGGCCGGTACGGCCAGGGCGAGCTGGTAGAAATGCAGGCAGCCGACCAGGGAGCACGTGTGCTACTGATTGCGGGCAAGCCAATTGGCGAACCCATAGTGCAATACGGGCCCTTTGTGATGAACAGCGAAGCAGAAATACATCAAGCAGTGCGCGATTTTCAGGATGGTCACCTGGCAAGCTGAATAACCGACAGGTCGCGCTCAGAGCTCAAAGAACCAGAGTGCGGCCTGCCAATGCGTGGGCCAGCGTACCGCCGTCAATATATTCCAGTTCACCGCCCAGCGGCACGCCGTGGGCAATGCGCGACACTTTGATGCCACGCGGACGCAGCATGCTGGCGATATAGTGCGCCGTCGCTTCGCCCTCGACCGTAGGATTGGTCGCCAAAATCACCTCTGCAATTTCGCTGCCCTCAAGGCAATCCAACAAAGCCGGAATACCAATCTCATCCGGACCCATGCCATCAATCGGTGACAGATGCCCTTTGAGTACAAAGTAACGACCATTAAAACCGCCAGCCTGCTCCACCGCCCACACATCTGCGGGGCTTTGCAAAATACACAGCAAACTGGCGTCACGCCGCGGATCGGTACATATCTCGCAGAGCTCAGTCTCACTCAGGGTACGGCAGCGACGGCAGTAACCTACCCCCGCCAGCGCCTGGTCCAAGGCCTTCGACAGATGCGCCGCCGCACTGCGATCACGCTCCAGCAAGTGCAGCGCCATACGCTGGGCCGTTTTCGGACCTACTCCGGGCAAGCCCCGTAGCGCGTCGATCATCTGTCGAATTAACGGACTGAAACTCATGAATACGTCGCCTGTAGCCTGATCAGAACGGCATCTTGAAACCGTCGGGCAAATTCATGCCTGCGGTCATGCCGGACATCTTGTCTTTGCTCGCGGATTCCAACTTGCGCACTGCATCATTGAATGCGGCCGCAATCAGGTCTTCCAGTACTTCCTTTTCTTCCTGCATCAGACTGTCGTCGATGCTGACCCGACGCACGTCGTGACGTCCGGTCATGACAACCGATACCAGGCCCGCGCCAGATTGGCCGGTCACTTCGGCATTGGCCAATTCTTCCTGCATCTTGGCCATTTTTTCTTGCATCTCTTGAGCCTGCTTCATCAGGCCTGCCATGCCACCTTTCATCATGATTGTTTCCTCTGGGGTTAAAGGGCGGGCGCATCAACCGGGCGGATGCTGCCCTCACATATTTCGGCAGAAAATTCATTGCGCAACCGTTGGACCATAGGATCGGCATGAATACTCGCCTCGGCGGCCTTCTGTCTAGTGGCCTTGCGACGCGCGGCAGCAACCGCCGGCGTCTCCTGTTGCGGTGCCTGCACTTCAACGTCCAGCCGCAGCTCGCTGCCCTGCTGGGTGATGAGCGCTTGCTGTAAACGCAACCGATGATTCTCGTTGTACAACGCGCTATGTCCTGGATCAAGATGCAGCGTCCAGATTCCAGCATCGCGGGCGACCAACTGGCAATGCGCAGCAATACTCTGCGTCAGGCCAGACAAACCCAACTGATCGAACAACGCCAACCAGTCAGCCGCCAAACCGGTAGCCGGCGGCAAATGACTGATTTCATCGCTAGCGCTCTGCTGAGCCTCTGTTCCCGCCGTTGGCTGGTCATCTGACCAATCACCCAGGTATTGAGAAACATCCAGCGGCTCATCGTCATCATCGCGCTCGGGTGCGTCATCCTGCGGTGGCGGCGCCTCCAACCATTCGGCTGGCGGCTCGTTCTGCGGCGGTTTAACCGGCGTACGCGGATTAATGGGCTGCGGTATCGGCGCTGTCGTTACTAACGGCTCGTTAGGCGCGGCGATAGCTGCGACGGAGTCAACAGCTTGAGTCGCAGCTGATTCGATCACTGCAGCAGCTTTTGTTTCATCTTGAATGGAAGGCTGCGCAGCGAGTCGAACGACGCTGGATTGCTCCGCATCTGACTGCTGCGAATCAGGCGGCCTGCTGCTTGCGGACTCAGCCTTGGCTGGGCTGAGTCCTGCCGGCTTTTCCGGTTCAGGCTCATGGCCAGGAGGAGAGACAGCCGCTTGGCTTGCGGGGGCAGCGGCTACCGGGGCGTCGCCCAAGGTACCCGGACGGAACGCCAACATCCGCAACAGCGCCATCTCGAAGCCGCCGCGCTGCTCTGGCGCCAAGGGCAAGTCACGCCGGCCATGTAAGCCCAACTGATAAAACAGCTGCACATCTTCTGCGCTGATACGGCCAGCCAATTCCAGCAAACGAGCTTGATCACCCAAGCTGTTATCAGCGGCTTCCGGCACCACCTGGGCAATCGCCAAGCGCTGCAAGGTAGAAATCAGTTCAGCCATTACCCCGGCAAAGTCGGCGCCCTGCTCGGCCAGATCAGCAACGGCTTGCATCAACGCACGAGCATCGTGCGCAACCAGCGCCTCCAACAAACCAAACACCTGCCCATGATCGATGGTGCCCAGCATGCTGCGCACATCCGTCACCTTCAGTGCGCCATTGCCAAAGGCAATCGCCTGATCAGTCAAACTCAGCGCATCGCGCATAGAACCATCAGCAGCTCGGCCGAGTAGCCAGAGCGATTCATCATCGAAGCTGATGGTCTCTTCCGCAAGCACGTAGCGTAAGTGCTCCACGACTTTTTCCGGCGGCATGTTTTTCAGCGAAAACTGCAGGCAACGCGACAATATAGTGACCGGCAGCTTTTGCGGATCGGTGGTCGCGAGTAGAAATTTGACGTGTTCCGGCGGCTCTTCCAGCGTTTTCAATAGGGCATTGAAACTGTGGCTGGAAAGCATGTGCACTTCGTCAATCAGATAAACCTTGAAACGCCCACGCGACGGCGCGTACTGCACGTTGTCGAGTAGCTCGCGGGTATCTTCAACTTTAGTGCGGCTGGCGGCATCCACTTCGATCAAATCAACAAAGCGGCCTTCGTCAATTTCGCGGCACGCCGAACACTCACCACAGGGCTCTGAACTAATACCCACTTCGCAATTCAGACACTTGGCAAGAATTCGCGCGATAGTGGTTTTGCCCACCCCGCGGGTGCCAGTAAACAGATAGGCATGGTGCAGTCGATTGTTATCCAGCGCATTGATAAGCGCCTGCAGCACGTGCGTCTGCCCAACCATTTCACGAAACAGGCGGGGGCGCCATTTACGAGCAAGTACCTGATAACTCATCGGGATTTCTGCAGTCCAGTGTGGCCATTGTGCAAGCCGGTACTGTACCCAATGCGGACCGACAATGCGAGACGCGGCGGCGCTCAATGCACAGCGAATCGACAGCAGAAAACCGCCAAGAGCAGCGAGATAATTTAAACAGGGGAAGGTAGTACAAAGATATTGGGTGGCAACCCTACCAGCCACACCCCGGCACACGATATAACCGCTGCGGCTGCTCCCTTCCGGGTCTGACCGGGTTCACGGCGAATGCCCTGTGGCCCTCTGGAATAGAGGCTTCCGCCGTTGAAGGCAGAGAAGAATCAATTATCAGAATACTGACCTTAGATTACCAGCTGACAGGTGCTTGTACCACCTTATGTACCACCTGAGGCCGCAAAATAAAGGTAACTTTGTTGCATTTCTACGCTGATGGGCGGCTTGAAGAATCACTGCCCCTCTGGCGAAGGGCAGCACGTTAAGAGCTAGTTAGCTCGTGTGGCAAAGCGGGCTACAGAAGGCACAGCCGTTCGATTGAGGGTAATGTGTCCGCGCAGCTAGCACTGCAGAATAACAACCCAAATGGGGGCCGAGCGCAATCTTGTAATGAGGCATCCAATTACAACCACTTTTATGGACTTCGTGGTCACCATTGGATTGCGCATTTTTATTAACGAAATAATCGTCCATTTTACAGGTACCTCATCGTTTTTCGGTTTGAGTAGTACGCGGGTTTTTACGCACATGCTTTTCGGTAACAAACTTTCCCGAGATAGAACTCCGATGGATTGTTTGCTTGCCGTTGCCGCTACCGCTTTTTTTACTAGGCATGAACATCTCCTAAAGATTTCAAAGCTGTAAACAACGAGTCAGCCGATAGGCAGTTCTCAAACCGAGACAGGCGGTCTTGTACTAGTACCAGTGCCACGATATATTCCTTCGCCTGACTTGCTGCTACAGCGGTCGAGTCTGCTGGTTTCGTTTACTAGGCGGTCACCAGACAGACGATATAGCTCCGGTCTCTATCAATTAGAGGGTCTGGGGCTTTTTTGTGGGCGTTAAACGCCAACACTCCCTTTTTATCCAGTACTTCCATCCGGGTCAAGCTTTTTTTGACGAAAAACCACAAGATGTAGTTGTTTCGCCGTAAAAATGACACAACACCCTTACTTTACATTGCGTCATGTTATGTCTCGTTATGTCCCGTCACCCTTCGCTCCTTAGCCTTCCCCCGGCTCTGCACGAAATCTTTATTTCAGAAAAATCTGAGGTCGTATCTACTATAAAGCCTTCAAACTCACTACCCCCGTACCGGGTGGGTCGCCCTTCCATTCGTCCGCAACAGTTCGCAAATGCATGCACGTTGGTAGGACCATGCTTCCAGCGCCAGCCAGAGAGACAGCGCCAGCGCTTGGCCTGATGCGCGGTCATTCCTTCCCACCCACGGCAGACACCCTACAACCCTAGCTCAAAGAGTACACATCCTGAGCCAAGCAACCTGCTGTCCTGAGCCAACCACAGCATGCGGCCTATAGATAGCTCAAATCTGTTGCAATATACTGAGCCATCACCTAGAATCCTGAGCCTATGTACTGAGCCAAGCACAAGGAAGCTTTCAGGATGATGACCACTGCCACTACCTCTACCACCATCGCCTATACCCGCGTCAGCACAGACGGTCAGTCCATCGAAGCACAGCGTCACGCTATAGCTGAGCGTTACCACGTCTCCAAATGGTTCTCTGATGCAGCCACCAGCGGTGCTACCAAGGCCATGGAACGGTCAGGCTTCCAAGCCCTGTTCCAGTATGCAAGGGAGGGAGACACCGTCATTGTTGCTGCTGTGGATAGACTGGGACGCAACACCATAGATGTCTTGGAGACTGTCGAGGCGCTGCGAAGCAAGGGCATAGCAGTCGTATCGATGCGCGAAGGCTTTGACCTCAACAGCGCCATAGGCAAGGCAATGCTGACCATGTTGGCTGCGGTCGCTGAGCTGGAGCGTAGCAACATCAAAGCAAGGCAGATGGCAGGCATCCAGCGGGCCAAGGCACAGGGCAAGAAGCTAGGAGCGCCTAAGGTTATCGACGATGCGCAGGTCGCAGCATGGAGGCAGGAGAACAGCGCCAGCATTGCTGATACGGCAAAGCACTGGGACATATCGATAGCAGCTGTGAAGCGGGCCTGTGCGAAGCATAAAGCCTCATAAATGAGACAAACCAGAAGCTGGAAGCACATGTAGCAGACACCGTTAATCGGCTAATCGTCTCACACTTGAGATAACTGCTACGCTTCGATGGTGGTGATTGAAAGCCCACAACACCCAGTACAAATCATCCGCTTGAGATGAAAAGGAATTCTCATGAAAGCACTTTTGATTGGCTCGTTGTTATCTTTGTTTGCCGTTGTACCTGCCACTGCTGAAACCGTAGATATCTCAGAGATGCTGAAACCCAGCGGCACTGTGTATCACGGTGGAGGATGCAGAAAGTCTTCACCGCCTGGACAATGTTGTCATAGGCAAAGCAGCACCGGAACCGTCCACTGCCATTAAGTCAGTTGCTCTGAAAAGTATCGGTAGCCTATCATCAGGTCGCTCAGGGTTTGCTTAAAAGTGATTGGTAGCTACCGGCCCCATGACCAACACCAACATCATCACCCGTGACTACAACGGTAACGTCTTCCACTTCCGTGAGGATGGCTACTTCAACATGACCAAGGCCACGAAGGCTTTCGGTAAGCAGCTAATCAACTTCTGGTCGAACGTATCCACAACTGAATACATCCTAGAGCTGGCGGCTGCGGTCGATACTCATTGGAATCCCAATGTGTTTAGCAACCGTCTTGAGCGAGTCCAAGCAGCCCGAAGCCTGCTAACCAATAGCTTCCAAGGCCGGGCTGGCGGCACTTGGGGCCACCCGAAGCTGGCCGTCTTCTTCGCTCGCTGGCTCGACATTAAGTTCGCTGTGTTCTGCGACATGGTCATCGATGACATCCTCAACAAGAAAGCCGAACTGACTATCACCAAGCCTGAAGAGTCAGCGGTGATGGCTTCTCTCTAAACGGCCCATCGGCCCATCGAACACTTAGAGAGAATCCCCATGACTAACGCAATGACCAACCTGAACAACACCAACACCCTCACCATGAGCAGCCTTGAAATGGCCGAGCTAACGGGCAAGCGCCACGACAGCGTCAAGCGCACCATAGAAACCTTGGTGGCACGCGGCGTAATCGAATCTCCACAAAGTGTGGGAATTAAAACTGCGACCAAGACCGGGGTCGAATACCGCGTTGGTAAGCGCGACAGCTACGTCATCGTTGCTCAACTATCACCAGAGTTCACCGGTAGGGTCATCGACCGCTGGCAGGAAGTAGAAGAGCAGTTGGTCACCCAATCAGTCCCTACCAACTTCGTGGAAGCCTTGCGACTCGCAGCAGATAACGCGGAACGTGCTGAAGCCCTCCGTCTGGAGAACGAAACCATGAAGCCTGACGCTGAGGTAGGTAAGGCAGTCGGCAACCGCAAGCACCTGACCATCATGTCATTCATCAAGAAGCTGCCCGGTGTGAACACAATGCAAGTCCGTAAGACTCTCGCTGAGCTGGGCTACATCTATCGTCGCGCTGGCTGCTGAAACGTCTACGCCAAATACAAAGGCACCATGTTCTCCGCCACCTTTGATGAGCGCGGTTACAGCGACTGCGGCTGACTAAAGGCAACGAGAATAAGTGGCCAGTCCCTCCACGCAACTGCGAAAAGCTGTTCACCCTCGACGACGTTCATAACATTTATTCATTGGTCGTGGCATTGGAGGAGGTGCAGCAGCTCGGTGTGCTATAACAATTAGAACATGGAAGCTTGAGCAGGGAGCAGACGAAATGGCACTTCGATTTTCAAAACGAATAAAGATTGCACCGGGCATACGGCTTAATATCAGCGGCAGCGGTGTGAGCACCACATTTGGCGGACGCGGGCTATCCGTCAACACCGGTAGGAGAGGCACCCATGCAAACGTCGGCCTACCCGGTACAGGATTGGGCAGCCGCCATAAACTAGGCGCGGCTAGCAGCCAAAGAGCACCCAAATCAGCCACCAAGGTATCCGAGGTGCGGTTGGTCGCAGATGAAGAAGGTAACTGCTATCTGCTGGATTCAAATGACAGAAGGCTAAGCGAGTCTGATACTACAGCAGTGCGCAAGACTCACGGCGACTACCTCAAAGGCTCCCTGCATATCGCGTGTGAGGGCAGGAATCAGCTATTAACCGCAGTTACATCGGTACATCTCGACACACCAGCGCCCTCCACTGCCCCTACATACGAGCAGCAGCCATTTCTCTGTGAAAAGCCGACCCAGACATTCATTCAAAAGACCTTCTCGCTGCTGTCAAAGTCGCATAAGAACAAGCATCTGTTGGCGGTTGATAACTGGACTGCTGAGAAGGCTGCATGGGAAGCCCTAGAGCAGTATCGAGAGGAAGAAGAAACCCGGCTGATATTTACGTCGATTGAGGCCATCGACAATACCTTAGCCCGCTATTTATCTGACATTGATTGGCCTACCCCGCCAACTGTTAGCTACGACCTCGGCGACAACATCCACACTATCGCCGTCGATATTCAGCTACCGGAAGAACAGGACATCCCGACAGTGAAGTGGTCTGTACCTGCTCGGCAGTACCGCCTATCAGCAAAAAAACTTACTGCTACCAAACAACGACAGCTTTACCGCGACTACATTCATGGAATCATTTTTAGAGTTGCCGGAGAGCTATTTGCTCGACTTCCGACTGTAGATAGAGCGGCCATATCTGCTTACCGCAATACCTCCAACCCGGCCACTGGCAATGCAGCCGAGCAGTACGTAGTTTCAGTAATTATCTCCAGAGTAGATTGGGAACGTATCAACTTCTCCACAATAGAGCAGGTGCAAACACCAGAGGCGCTGGACATGTTCAGTCTCCGTCGAAAGATGACCTCTACCGGGATTTTCAAAGAAGTTATCCCGTTCACTGCTGAAGAGCTGGAAGAAGCATAGCGCCCAAGCGTTGCACTCAGGCGCGCCTATCATCATCAGTGAGGCACGAACTCAAACAGCCCAAGGTCGCACAGGGTCCGCTCTGGCGTAATGTCGCGGCCTTGGTATGGGATAGCCCACCAGCAGCCGTAACCGTCGTTTATCACCGTCTGTCCTTCCATCTGCTCCAGAGCTTCGGCCAGCGGCTTGGATATACACCACCATTCGGCAATACCTACGCTGTCCCCAACTTCAGGCATCAGGGCTGCAATGACTTCTGACTGTTCAACGTATACGTGTGGGCTTTGCATGGTTTGTCTTCCTTGTTTATGTGAGTGTTGCTTGAGAGGCGACAGAATGCCCGCTTAACAGCCCTCTGGACAGCTTCAACTTGTAAGTAATTGCAACAGCAATTCTCTTTTTAATCAACAACTTAGATACACTTCCGGGATAATCCTGAGAGCTGAAGGTAATCCCGGTAGCGTATCTATTCACACCTTGCATTACCCCCCTTCCTAGCTGGAGCACACCCAAGCGCCACCAGCACCCGGCAACGAGACCCACCGCGACCACCGACAGCCCAGCAATAGCAGGCGCTGAGCAGCTATGTCCTGTGCTCTCTGAATTGCCACCCTTCCTAGCTGAATACCCAGCACCCACACCAAGGAATCCTACCCATGAAACAACGCTATACCCTGCCCCCTGAGCTTGTCCGCTTCCACATCCACATTCGCCGTGACCATGTCACTCAGCTGGTCTCAATAGCTGATGAGCTAGCCAAACTGAAAGGCCGTGACACACGTCTAGGAGAGGCGTTAGAGCTGGCCTTGATGTCAGCCTTAAAGCAAGGCACAGAGCAGCTTCTGGAGAACGCAGAGAGCGACAACGATGCACCCTACTGGCTGGCGCTGAGCCGGGTGGTACGCAGTGAAGGCAAGGCCATTATTCCTGCCCGCCTGAGCCGCTGAGAGGGACGTATGGAACAACTACCAAGCACAGTCATTGCCACTACCACCCCTCGGCCCATCCACATGATTAAGGACGGCCCCGACACCTACCTTGTCGATGTTGAGTCAGGGGAGATACTGAATCAGCAGCAGCCTTTGCAGCCTGTCCGAAAGCGTGACCTGCGCCGTTGCAATGATGTTGGTGTAACTACCCCATGGCCTGCTCTGGCGAGGGACGCTGAGGAGCTAACAGCAGCCCTTGAGCCATTCGATTGGTGGCAGGACAAGCTGCACGTAGACACTCGCAAGGTGCTGGGCCTGCTGGACGCTGGGCTTAACGACAGAGCCGTTCGAACCTTCCATCAACTAGCCAAGGGACTGGCAGGGCGTAACGTCTGGTTCGGTTCAATCGAGGAGCTGCGGTCAAGCCTTCAGACGTCCAAGCGGGCACTGGAGCGAGCCTTAGCCGATCTGGAGAAGTTCGGATTGATTGCCCGGAAGCACCAAGGCAGGCATTGGCCACTGCGTATAACGCTGCATCCTTGGTATGCATGGCGGGGCGACTTAACGCTCCGAGAGCCTACCCTCCAAGCATGGACTTTTAGGAGTGCCAATTCTGGCGGTCAACATTCGCTACAGCCCACTGACCACGGGACCGAGTAAAGCCCCTATATCTATATAAGAGAGAGACCTGGAGCAACCACCAGCGCCAGCCTAAGGATTACCCAAGGTTCCTGCTATCGCTGCTGCTGTTGTGGTCATGGAAGAAGAGAAGCCATAGCCACCACACTCAGCGCACAGCCAAGCAATCGCTAGGCGTGGAGGTGGTAGTAATCCCATCAGGGTTATGACCTCCAAGACTCCATCTCCAGCAGATGCCGAGCAACCGCTAAGCAACCATGCTTTGTGGTCTCCCCCCTTTGTGGTCACCTCTTCCGTCTCCACTCTCAAAGCTACCGCCTCAGCAACCTGACACCAGCACCGGAGGTCTGTCCAAGACTCACGTCAGGCAATCGAGGCAATCACCCCAACATACCTACCTACAAGGAACACCAACCATGGCAACTATCATGGTCTACACGGACGGCGCATGCCCCAACAACGGCGAAGTCTCAGCCCAAGGCGGCTATGGAGCGCTACTCATCAACGCACAAGGCAAGCGCCTTGAGATAGCCGGTCCTCTCTCAGGTCATCACCAGACCAACAACAGAGCAGAGCTGACTGCAGCAATCCAAGGCTTGGCAGCACTGAAGCAACCTTCCACCGTCATTCTCACAACCGATAGTCAGTATGTCCGCAAGGGCTGCAATGAATGGCTGACCAAGTGGAAGAACAACGGATGGAAGACATCCAGCAGAAAGCCTGTAGCGAATGATGACCTATGGCGTGAGCTTGACGCCCTGCTAACCACTCACACCGTTGAGGTCCGATGGGTGAAAGGCCATAGCGGTCAGCCAGAGAACGAACGGGCCGATGCCTTGGCTACCTTGGGCGCAACAGGTCAGAGCGTCAGGCGCTACACGAGGGTCAAGCCAGCGACTGCCTGAGCGCCAGCAGCACTACCCTAGCGCCAGCAAGGCATGCAACAACGGACAAGGGACGTCCAAAGCAGCGGGAGCGTATAGCACAGCTCCCCTGTCGTTTTACCTTGGCAGTTGCTGCTACAGACTCTCTACCACAATGGCCTCTACCACTGGCAGCAGCACTTCAGGGCGATAGTCTTTGCCGTAGCGACTGAAGGTAATGCCCTGCGACTGATGCCCCAGCAATCCAGCCACCAGCGCTTCAGAGACGTCTTGTTGTTTAAGGTGGTCAGCCACGGTATGACGGAAGCTGTGGAAGTCCTTCTTCTGGTCCTGCCCTTTGAAGCCTAAGCGCTCACGAAGCTTAGCGAACCACTTGGAAGGCGCATGCCCATAGCCGTGCATTGCATGCTTGGTCAGCTCAGGGAACAGCCGTTCATGACCTGCGGCCCGTTGCTTCTGGACGTACTCAAGGAAGCCCAACGCCTTAAGCCTTGAGTGAATCGGCAGCAGCCGCTCAGATGCTACCGTCTTCAACCGCTGGTCCGGGCGCTGGTTGAACCGCCCCGGGTTTCGCGGAGGCTGTTTGGTTTAAGTCAAGCCGCCACCTTGGAAGCCTGACTGGCTAGTTGCCGATAGTAGTTTGCCTCAGCCTCTGCGGGCGGTATATATCCGATGGGTTCGAGCAGTCGCTGGTGAT
>Ga0207907_100028_pt1 | contig 147311 bp, 138 predicted proteins | sample LinPmetageLP52_FD_184062 | JGI IMG/M metagenome (GOLD analysis project Ga0207907, IMG submission 184062) | Marine viral communities from the Subarctic Pacific Ocean - LP-52 (SPAdes) | ecosystem: Environmental > Aquatic > Marine > Oceanic | place: Pacific Ocean | collected 2011-08-26
GATTCTACTAATGTAACTTCTAAGCCCAAGTCAGCAGCACGGAAAGCCGCAGAGTAACCACCAGGACCACCGCCTAGTACAACAACTTGAGTTTTTAATTCGTTGCTCATGCTATTACCTTAATTGTTTGAACGGGACACTGCCCTAAAATTTAACTGCCATGTTTCTGCATGGGCAGAAAATCAGAGCAATTCACAAATAGTGCAAAGATTGTATCATTGCATATAGTAAAAATCCCAGCTAAAAACAACTGGCTGGGATTTGATTTTGTTCATATTGTAGCGATTACATCACTAATTGACGTATGTCGCTCATGTAGCTAGCAAGCGTTGCTGTAAAGCGTGCTGCTAGTGCTCCGTCAATCACACGGTGATCGTACGACATAGACAGCGGAACCATTAGTTTTGGTTCAAAGTCTTTACCATTCCACTTAGGTTTCATTTCAGATTTAGATACACCTAAAATAGCCACCTCTGGTGCATTAACAATCGGCGTAAATGCCGTACCGCCAATACCGCCTAAGCTTGAAATAGTAAAACAGCCGCCCTGCATATCAGATGACGTTAGCTTACCTTCACGTGCCTTTTTAGAAATATCCATTAGCTCGCGAGATAATTCCATAATGCCTTTTTTGTCCACGTCTTTAAATACCGGAACAACTAAGCCATTAGGCGTATCTACAGCAACACCTACGTTTATGTACTTCTTAAGAATTAAGCTTTCGCCATCTTCAGATAGTGATGCATTAAACGTAGGGAATTCAGCAAGTACTTTAGCTACCGCTTTCATCACAAATACAAGAGGAGTGATTTTAACGCCAAGCTTTTTCTTCTCGCTTAACACGTTTTGCTCTTTACGGAATACTTCAAGGCTTGTGATATCAGCTTCGTCAAACTGTGTAACATGTGGGATTTGTACCCAGTTACGGTGTAAGTTTTTACCCGATAGCTTTTGAATGCGAGATAGTTTCTTCTCTTCAATTTCGCCAAACTTAGCAAAATCTACTTTAGGCCACGGAATTAAACCAAGCTCACTACCGCCCGCATTGCCTTTACCTGCTGGTAATTGGCCTGATTCAACTTGCTTAACTAAGTTTTTAACATAGTTTTGCACGTCTTCTTTTACTACACGGTTTTTACGACCTGAGCCTTTAACGTTTGCTAGGTTAATACCAAACTCACGCGCTAAACGGCGAACAACTGGCGATGCATGGGCATATGCGCTGTTGTTTTCAAAACCTTCATCGCTTGCTTTAGCCGCAGGTGCAGCTTGAGCTGGCGCAGACTCGGTTTTTGCAGGTGCTGCAGCTGGCTTTTGCTCTGCAGGTGCAGAAGCTTTTGCAGGTGCACTGCCGGCAACTTCAAATACAAAAATAAGCGAACCTGTTTTTACTTTATCGCCCGCTGCAATTTTAATTTCTTTAACTGTGCCTGCAAATGGTGCTGGTACTTCCATTGCTGCTTTGTCGCCTTCAACGTTTAAGATAGATTGCTCTTCTTCTACGCTATCGCCAACAGCAACCATGATTTCAGTTACTTCAACTTCATCATCGCCAATATCAGGTACATTTACTTCTTTTGTGCTTGGCTGTGCACTTTGAGCAGTTTCTGCTGGTGCAGACTCTTGCTTAGGTGCATCTGATGCGGGTGCACTTGAACCGGCAACTTCAAAAACAAACACTAAAGAGCCTGTTTTTACTTTATCGCCCGAGGCTACTTTAATCTCTTTTACAGTACCAGCAAATGGTGCTGGTACTTCCATTGCGGCTTTATCGCCTTCAACGTTTAAAATAGATTGTTCTTCTTCAACAGTATCGCCAACGGCAACCATGATTTCTGTTACTTCAACTTCGTCGTCACCAATATCTGGTACCGTGACTTCTTTAGTTGAAGAACCTGAAGCCTCTGCAGGTGCAGCAGCTTCAGTTTTAGTCGGCGCTTCTGGCTCGCTTTGTGAACCAGTCTCTTCGCCTTCAAAAATCATAATTAGCGTGCCTGTTGTAACAGTGTCGCCTTCGCTTACTTTAATTTCTTTAACTGTACCTGCTTGTGCAGCAGGTACTTCCATTGAGGCTTTGTCGCCTTCAACGGTTAGTAGCGATTGATCAACATCTACTTTGTCGCCAACACTTATTAAGATTTCGGTTACTTCAACTTCATCGCCACCGATATCTGGTACATTAATTTCAATACTCATTGCAAACCTCTTATGCGTACAGTGGGTTTAGTTTATTTGTGTCAATGTCGAACTTTTTAATCGCTTCAACAACCACTGACTTTTCAACTTCACCGCGTTTAGCAAGTTCAGATAACGTAGCAACAACAACGTAGCTTGCGTTAACTTCAAAGTGACGACGTAAGTTTTCACGGCTATCAGAACGTCCGTAACCATCTGTACCAAGCACCTTATAGTTGCTGCTTGGAATAAATGAACGTGCTTGTTCTGCGTAGTTTTTCATGTAATCAGTTGCGGCTACAGTTACTGAGTCGTTTAATACGCTCGTAATGTAAGCTGTTTTTTGCTCGCTTTCTGGGTTAAGCATGTTGAAACGTTCAACATCTTGACCATCACGCGTAAGCTCATTGAATGAAGTGACAGAGTAAACGTCTGATGCAATGCCGTAATCATCACTTAAAATTGCAGCAGCTTTACGCACTTCAGTCATGATAGTACCTGAGCTTAATAGCTGTACGTTGGCTTTTTTACCTTCGTAGCTTTCAAGTTTGTAGATACCTTTACGAATACCTTCTTCAGCGCCTTCTGGCATAGCTGGCTGATGGTAGTTTTCGTTCATAAGCGTTAGGTAGTAGTAAATGTTTTCTTGGTCGTCACCGTACATACGACGAATACCATCTTGTACAATTACTGCTACTTCAAATGCGTAAGTAGGATCGTAAGAAATACAGTTAGGAACCGTGTTTGCAAGAATATGGCTGTGACCATCTTCGTGCTGTAGACCTTCACCATTTAGCGTAGTACGACCGGCAGTAGCACCTAATAAGAAACCACGTGCTTGTTGATCCCCCGCCATCCATGCCATGTCGCCAACACGTTGGAAACCAAACATAGAATAGTAGATGTAGAACGGGATCATTGGTAAATCGTTAGTGCTGTATGATGTTGCAGCAGCTACCCATGACGACATTGCACCTAGCTCGTTAATACCTTCTTGAAGTACTTGCCCTGATGTAGCTTCTTTGTAGTAAGAAACAATATCACGGTCTTGAGGGGTGTAGTTTTGGCCATGTGGGTTGTAAATACCGATTTGGCGGAATAAACCTTCCATACCAAAAGTACGCGCCTCATCTGCAATAATTGGTACGATGTTTTTACCAATGCCTTTATCTTTTAATAAGATATTAAGTGCACGAACAAAGCCCATTGTTGTAGAAATATCACGCTTTTGCTCTTCAAGTAGCGGCTTAAATGCATCTACTTCTGGCAATTGTAATTTTTCGCTAAAGCGAGGAATACGAGTAGGTGTGTAACCTTTAAGCTCATCACGACGTGCGTGTAAGTACTTGTATTCTTCTGAGCCTTCTTCAAGCGTTAAGTACGGAAGATCTTTAATTTGCTCTTCAGATACTAAGTCTTGTAGGCCTAAACGGTCACGTAAGTGTTCAACATGGCTCATGTCCATCTTTTTAACTTGGTGCGCAATGTTTTTACCTTCTGCTGCTTCACCCATGCCGTAACCTTTAACAGTTTTAGCAAGAATTACAGTAGGACGATCGTTAGTTTGCTCGGCCTTTTTAAATGCAGCATAAAGTTTTGATGGCTCATGACCACCACGCTTAAGTGCAAAAATTTCGTCATCCGTCATATCAGCAACAAGGGCTGCTGTTTCTGGGTAACGACCAAAGAAATGCTCACGTACATACGCGCCATCTTTAGCTTTATATGTTTGGTAATCGCCATCAATTGTTTCGTTCATCAATTGTAGTAATTTACCTGTTGTATCTTTAGCAAGAAGGATATCCCAACCGCTACCCCATACAACTTTAATTACGTTCCAACCAGCGCCTTTAAATAGGCCTTCTAGTTCTTGAATAATTTTACCATTACCCATTACTGGGCCATCTAGACGCTGTAAGTTACAGTTAATTAAGTAACATAGGTTGTCTAGCTTTTCACGAGCAGCAAACGAGATTGCACCACGTGATTCTGGCTCATCCATTTCACCGTCACCTAAAAACGCATATACACGTTGGTTTTTAGTTTCTTTTAAGCCACGGCCATCTAAGTATTTTAAGAAACGCGCTTGGTAAATAGACGCGATAGGACCTAAGCCCATTGATACTGTAGGGAACTGCCAAAATTCAGGCATTAATTTAGGGTGAGGGTATGAAGGTAAGCCTTTACCATCTACTTCTTGGCGGAAATTATCTAGTTGAGCTGCGCTTAGACGCCCTTCAACAAACGCACGCGCGTAAATACCAGGAGAAATATGGCCTTGGTAATAAACTAAGTCACCGCCGTCTACGTCATTTGGTGCTTTGAAAAAGTGGTTAAAACACACTTCATAAAACGCAGCAGATGATTGGTAAGACGCCATATGGCCGCCTAAGTCGAGATCTTTTTTCGATGCACGTAGAACGATCATAATCGCGTTCCAACGTATGATCGAACGAATACGGCGCTCTAGGTTAACATCACCTGGGTAAGCCGGTTCTTGATCTACTGGAATAGTATTAACGTAGTTCGTGGTAATACCCGTTGGCATATCAACGCCGTCTAAACGGGCTTGCTCTAACACTTGCTCAAGTAAATACTGAGCTCGTTCAACACCTTCTTCGCGCACAACTGATTCAAGAGCTTGTAACCACTCTTGTGTTTCTAGCGCGTCTACGTCAATTTTATTGACTTCAGACATATGGAGGTTTCCTTATGTTTAAAATACGAATGTTGTTAATTTAATACAACGTATACTTAATTTTGTGTGTTCTAAGTACAGCGTATTAGCTTAATTTTGTTTTGTGCGTCTTAAACTACGTTCAATTCGCGAATGCTCTTTACCTGCTTCAAGTAATGCTTCTTCAATAAACGCTAAGTGCGCGTTACTTGCTAAGCGGGCTTGTTCTGGATTGCCATCAATAACGGCATCCATTAATAAACGCCTGTGTTGGGCTAACTGACTGCTTATATCTGATTTTTTTAATAAAACAGTTAAATTTTGCAGTACATTTTGCTCAAGCAGCGCTTGCATACCTCTAACCAAATGCAATAAAACAACATTGTGCGAAGCTTCTGCAACGCTAAAATGAAAGGCATTTATTGCTTTTGCTTTTTGCTGTAAATCGTCATTAACTAAAGCAATTTTATCAAAGCTTTGTTTTACTTTGGTAAAGTCGGTGCTGGTTCCGCGCAGTGCTGCATAGTAAGCAGCAATGCCTTCGAGTGCATGACGAAATTCTAGTAAATCAAATTGCGATTCAGGATGTTTACTGATCAGTTCAAATAACGGATCAGTTAGCCCTTCTTCAAGCTGATTTTTTACAAACGTACCGCCACCTTGGCGACGCGTAACTAAACCTTTAGCTTCAAGTTTTTGGATTGCCTCACGCAATGACGGACGAGACACTTCAAACTGCTTTGCTAGTTCACGCTCTGGTGGCAACTTTTCACCTGGTGCTAAAGAGCCTTCAAGAATCATGTTCTCGAGTTGCTGTAAAATAACATCAGATAATTTTGCTGCTTTAATCTTTAAAGACATGAATCAACGTCCGCGTTGTATAAATACCAAAAGCCCTAAAAACATGGCGTAGAGTTGGATGACTTGCCCAAAAGGTAAATTGGTCATACCAAAAATTTTCAATAAGGTATCAAAAACCCTAATAGCTGTCAATTTACAGCCAGCTTGAGCAATTAAAGTAGCGTAACGCATTTTGAACGAAGATCAAACAATGCACAATTGAGGCAACGTCCCTTAAAGTTAATAAGATGAAAACAAATGGTCTGACCAGAAAGAGTAGAGTTTTAGCTCTAGTTGAATTTATTAAAGAAATTAGTAGCAGGATGAAGTAACGAGGAGGCTGCAGTTATTTATATACACCTGATTACCTAAGAGTAAAGCAGCATGCGCGATATAATAGATGCGGGTTTACCCCGCATCTAATTATTTAAGATAGGCCGCCAAATAATGTAAGCAGTGCAATAAGTACTAAATAAAAGAGCACGTTACGCTTAACGAGCTTGATCATGCAGGTTGCCTCGTAAGTGCAACCGTAATAACGTTTTTCAACTTGTTCTGCAGCGAGGGCTGTACACGTTACAACTTCACGATTTGGTGATTTAAAGTTAAGTACATAACGTAGCCAGCAACTGGTACCTTTATTAAAATTACCAATGACTAAATAACCAAAGCTTGTAACTCTTGCCGGTAACCAATCAAGCCAAAATAATAATTTATGAATAAGCTTAAAGCGATTTGCAAAGATAACCTTGTGGTCTTCTCGTACTAAGTCGGCAAATGTTCGTACTAATGCATAAAGTACAGCACCTGGTGCACCTAATAATACAAACCAAAAAATTACCGCGCAGTAAAATCTAAAGTTTACCCACGCAAGTGTTTGCCCAAAAGTTTCGCCGCCTTCTTCATTTTCTAAATGTTTTTGCCCTATTTGTAATGCATACAATGAAGCCGCTGCTTGGTCATCACGTGTTAATGCATTTAAATACGACTTATATAAAGCACGCTGTTTAGCACAGCCAAAACAAACTAGTAATACCGCTATATTTACAGCCAATTGCCACAACACAAAATCAGATAGTAAATAAATAAGCCCGATGGCTATAACCGGTAAAAATAACCACACTAAAAAACCAGGGGCCGAACCAAATAAACCTTTTTCATCAAGTAGCTTAGTAGAACGTTTTAAATAACCATTGGCGTAATAACTTATTTGCCAATAGTTAGACCGTGCACCTAAGCGCTCGAGTATTAGTGCAATTATTATTGAAACTAAAATCATGGAAATAACTCTCTTAACTTGGTTGCTCAAGCATATTTAAAAACAATTGCCAGTTAAAACTCTCGCCAGGGTCGGTTTTGCGCCCAGGTGCAATATCGCAATGCCCTACAATTCGCGAAGGTGTAATTTTTGGGTAGCGCTGCATTATAGCTTTACTAATAAGCGCCAATGTTTTGTACTGAGCACAAGTATATGGCGTTGTATCGGTGCCCTCAAGCTCAATACCAATACTAAAATTATTACATGTCGTAATACCATCAAATTCAGATTGCCCCGCATGCCAAGCACGCTTTGCAAAAGGTACGTATTGTATAATTTCGCCGGTGCGTTTTATAAAACAATGCGCCGACACGCGAAGCCCTTGTAAATCACCAAAACTCGCATGAGCATCACAATTAATAACCCCCATAAAAAGATCATCAACATAAGGAGTACCAAACTGCCCTGCGGGCAGTGAAATATTATGAATAACCAACAAAGAAATATCGGTTTCATCAAGGCGCTCATCAAAGTGCTTGCAAGGGCGCTGCGTTATAGAAGTAACAACACCGTTTAAATCTATTCTCATAATACGCTTGTTAGTTAAATCCCAAAATATATAAGGTTGATGCTAAAGGAATTATATAAATAATGATAGCGCACTGCGCTTTGCGTAAATAAGCTAACTTAGCGCACTCATCCATCTAAATTTTATTAGTCATATTAAATAAGCAGCTTAATAAAAACCCTTCTCAGCTAAAAGCGCTTCTATTAGTTATTTAAACATAGTAAAATTTGCTTAATTTATTAACACTTATGAGCCTTCATATGTCTATTTCGCACACGCTTATTACCCAACTTGTTTCTCTCGCCTTAGATGAAGATTTAAATTACCAAACTGCGCAAGATGGCGATATTACCGCTCAGCTGATCCCACAAAATGAGCAAGCAAACGCCAAAGTAATAACTCGCGAAGATTGTGTTTTTTGCGGTAAAGGCATCATTATTGAAGTTTTTAAACAAGTAGACCCAAGTGTTGAAGTGAACGTGCTTATAAATGATGGCGATACTGTTACAGCTAATAGCACTTTATTTACTGCCAAAGGTTCGGCTCGTGCAATATTAACAGCAGAACGTACCGCTCTTAATTTTGTACAAACCTTATCGGGCACTGCCACTACTACCGCTCATTATGTAAAAGAGCTAAGCGGCACCACTACACAATTACTCGATACCCGCAAGACAATACCCGGCCTTAGAGCACTTCAAAAATACGCAGTAAAATGTGGTGGCGGCGCAAATCATCGTATTGGCCTGTTCGATGCGTTTTTAATTAAAGAAAACCACATAGCAGCGTGCGGCGGTATTGATAAAGCAGTGGCTCAAGCTAAACAAAACCACCCAAACAAACCGATAGAAGTAGAAGTAGAGTCACTCCCAGAACTTAAACAAGCGATTGAGGCCGGCGCCGATATAATTATGCTCGATAATTTTAGCGTAGAACAAATTAAACAAGCTGTCGTTTTAACCAATAAACGCGCCAAATTAGAAGTTTCAGGCAACATGACCCTAGAAACCCTCAAAACTTACTCGCAAGCGGGTGTAGATTTTATATCAAGCGGTGCATTAACAAAAAACTTACAATCGATCGATTTATCTATGCGTTTTGAGCAATTTTAAAGCTATATTTAAATTTTAATAATGCTAATTAATTGACAAGCTAAGCAAAAAGACATTTAATAACCCGAAAGGCTTACTTTGTAACATTTTGTTAAATAAAATAGCTTTTTTAGGAAAAGTAACGTGCTAATTCCTAAAATAAAATGATACACTAATCCTGTTGTAGTATTTTATTAAAAAAAACAACCATAAATAACTAGATTTAAAAATCTGCCCAAATTTTTAAAAAAAGAATTAAAAACTTAAGCAACTAAACTATTTTATTTATGTCTATACTGATTGTTGCTGCAACTGGCAACAAATTTAGTAATGTTTATGTAATTAGTACTAAACATAATGAATTCACACCTAGCTTTTGTGTTTCATACCCTAAAGCTAAAGTGCAATAAAAATTTATTTTAAGTAAAACTGTAAAGTAAATCAGATAAATTAAGTTTGGTTGTTTTAACCACTTAAGTGATTTAACTTACAAAAATCTATCCTTTAGGAGAGGAAACATGAAAACAATGACTCAAAAACAACAGGGTTTCACCCTAATCGAACTAATGATTGTTGTAGCAATCATCGGTATTCTTGCTGCAGTAGCATTGCCTGCTTACTCTAACTACCAAGCAACATCTAAGTTGACTGCTGGTTTAGCTGAGATTACAGGTGCAAAAACTGAAATGGAAATAAAAGCTAACAGCGGAACTGCTGTAGCTAATGTTGCAGCATTAACTTCAATTAAAGATGCAACTACACAAAACTGTACTATTACAGCATCTATGACTGCTGCAGGTGTAGGTACTATTGAATGTGCTATAGACAATGCACCTTCTCAAGTAAGCGCGGCTACATTAACATGGTCACGAGCTACAGATGGGGCATGGACATGTGCAACTGCTGGTGCAACTGATGCAACTCTTGCCCCTTCAAGCTGCCCACAATCTTAATCATTAATTGATTACTAAAAGAGCGCCTAACTTGGCGCTTTTTTAATGTGTAAGAATCAGCATTCATGAATATAGTAAATATAATAAAATCATCGCTTATCTGCTTTTTTTTTCTGTGTACGCTAATACCTTTAATACCCATAACCTCTTACGATTACCATAACCACCAACGCATCATCCAAATAGCGCTCTTGCTTTGCATAAACCTTCTAATACTTACTACTTTTTTAGGCAATAAAAAACCTACTTTTAAGCTAGCACTAAACAAAAAAAATGGAATATTATTTTCGGTTTTTATCTTTTGTGGTTGTTTATCTGCTTTAATGAGTGCAGAACAAAGTTTTAGTCAGCTTTACACATTTCATATAGGCTTACTTATTTTAACTATGTGTTATGTAAGTACTATAAATAATAAAAAATCTATCTTCTTTATTATTTATACATTATTGATAACTCATACAAGTCTCATTTTAATATGCCTCCTTAATATAATTTTTACACTTTCTGAGCTGCAACCTTTAAATCCACACATAATTTACTCAGGCTTTATTAACATTCGCTTTTTTAATCAAGTACAGGTGTTTATTCTTCCATTTTTGGTGCTACTCCTAAAGTTTAAAAGCATTCAGCGTATTGTATTTATTGTTTTGTTTTTAAACCTATTATTAATATTTATTGGCCAAGCTCGTGGGGCTTTACTCTCATTTCTAGTTTTCTCTATTTTTGCTCTTGCTTTAAAAACTACATTAAAAAAACAAGTACTTATTGGATTAGCCTGCTTTACTTTAAGTTGCATTGCTTTCTATGCTCTAGATTCATTAAACAGAGGTGGAGCTGAAATACTACGCACATCCACCTCAGGTCGTATTGATTTATGGTTTAACACTCTTTCGGGTCTATCTTTAAAACATTTATTTATCGGCAATGGTCCTGGAGTATTTGAAATGTCTCTTGGTAGCTCAGCACCTTTTAGCCATCCTCATAATTCGTTAGTTGAAATTTTAAATGAGTGGGGCTTAATCGCTCTTATATGTATTTTAACAGTTGTTTTTACAACCTTTAAAAAAGCGATTGCACATTTAAGAAATCACAAAAAAGATATCATCACTGAAAGTCTCTTTTACTCTTTTGCTATAGGAATTACATACTCATTGTTTTCTGGCGTGCATGTAATGCCAGTATCGCAAACACTCTTATTTATAATGTGGGGATTGCTACTTGGAAGAATTAATAAGAAAAGAGGCCTGAACATTTCAATAAATAAATACTTAAAAACTTTAGTAGCAATATTATTTATTTTTGCATGGTACCTTTACTTACAAAAAGCGATAAGTATTTACGATAATATTGACCCCGATAAGGGGTTTATTTACGGACCTAGATTTTGGTCCGTTGGGCAACGATTTTAATGCGCCCAACTTTTCTACCAAGAATCATTAGTTTAAGTTATGCTTATAATGATGAAGTTTTAAACCAAATTCAGCTGGATACCCTTAATGGCAAAAAAACAACAAGATAAAGGCCTCGATACTTTTCAGTGGGTAGGTGTGAGTGCTCGAGGAAAGAAACTTGAAGGCGAGCTTACAGGTAATAGTATTGCATTAGTAAAAGCTCAGCTTCGTAAACAAGGTATAACACCTTCAAAAGTAAAGCGTAAAGCAAAGCCGTTATTTGGTATTCAGAGTGTTCAAAAAATTACCCCTAAAGATATAGCTTTACTGACCCGGCAAATAGCAACTATGTTGATGGCTGGAGTGCCACTTATTCAAGCGATTGAAATGATAGGTTCTGGCTCTACTAACAAAAGTGTTGGTAAGTTAATGGAAACTATTGGCGATGAAGTAAAAGCAGGACAACCATTATCTCAAGCGTTAAGAAAGCATCCGCGTTATTTTGATGATTTATATTGTGATTTAGTCGCATCAGGCGAACAATCTGGTGCACTTGATAAAATATTTGACCGTGTTGCACTTTATAAAGAAAAGTCTGAAGCGCTTAAATCAAAAATTAAAAAAGCCATGTTTTACCCAATTTCGGTATTGGTTATAGCTGGTATTGTTACGTCTATATTACTTATTTTTGTAGTGCCTCAATTCCAAGATATATTTGCAGGCTTTGGAGCTGAGTTACCTGCATTTACTTTATTTGTGATTGGTATATCTGAATTTATGCAAGCATATTGGTGGATGATACTAATTACTATTGTTGCGTTTGGTTACGCGTTTAAAGAAGCCAAGCTTAGAAGTTTAAAACTTAGGGATGCAACAGATAGAGCCATACTAAAACTGCCAGTAATTGGTATGATTTTAAACAAAGCCGCTGTTGCGCGTTATGCCCGGACACTTTCGACCACGTTTGCTGCCGGTGTACCACTTGTTGATGCGCTAGACTCTGCTGCAGGTGCATCCGGGAATGCTGTTTACCGTTATGCAATACTAGATATTAAAGCTGAGGTTAGCTCTGGTAACCAAATGAACTGGGCAATGCGAAACTCTAAAATATTTCCTGATATGGTAATACAAATGGTCGCTATTGGCGAGGAGTCAGGTTCATTAGATGGCATGCTAGCTAAAGTAGCTACAATCTATGAGCAAGAGGTTGATGATGCGGTTGATGGCCTTTCAAGCTTATTAGAGCCGCTTATTATGGCAGTACTTGGTGTGCTTGTAGGTGGGTTAATTATTGCTATGTACTTGCCGATTTTCCAGTTAGGATCTGTAATTTAATTAATAAAAATTTACAGGAATTAAAGAGAGCCTTATTTTATGGGGTTGGCGGCTAATGTCTTCCCATTTACTCTCTTTAACTTCTCTTTGTGATAATTATTTCACTTAATTTTTTAGACTCTTAATTTTTAGAATAATTTTCAGGTAAATAAATGCAAAGTATTATTGAAGTAATGCAAAGCCAATTGTGGTTTTATTTAACCACCGTTGGCTTAGTCAGTTTATGTGTAGGCAGTTTTTTAAATGTGGTTATTTACCGCTTACCACTCATGATGCAACGCGAATGGCAAAGCGAATGTAGGCTACTACTAGAAGATGAACTTACTGCCAATAAATCTAAGCAAGCTAACACCAGTGAGCCTTTTAACTTAGTAAAACCTAACTCTACCTGCCCAAAATGTAAAACAGCCATTAAACCTTGGCAAAATATTCCTGTTATTAGCTGGCTTTTGCTAAAAGCTAAATGCGCGAGTTGTAGTAACCCTATTTCAGTTCGTTACCCTGCTGTTGAGGCAATTACAGCCATACTAAGCCTTATTGTTGCTTATAGCTTTGGTGCTACAGAGCAAGCCCTTTTATATATTTTTGTAACATGGATTTTAGTAGCGCTAACCTTTATCGATATTGACCACATGCTGCTACCCGATCAGCTAACTTTACCGCTTGTTTGGCTGGCACTTATTGCCGCTGTTGCCGGAATTACAATTACGCCAAGTGATGCAATTATGGGTGCCGCTTCTGGTTATTTAAGCTTATGGAGTGTGTTTTGGTTATTTAAGTTACTAACCGGCAAAGAAGGCATGGGTTATGGCGATTTTAAACTACTCGCTGTATTTGGCGCACTTCTTGGTTGGCAATCACTTTTAACTATTATTCTGCTTTCGAGCGTAGTGGGTGCAATTATAGGTATTGCCCTTTTAAGCATTCAAGGTAAAGACAAAGCCACACCAATCCCTTTTGGCCCTTATTTAGCAATAGCGGGTTGGATAACACTATTGTGGGGCAGTCAAATTCAAAATATGTATTTTAATTTAATTGGCTATTAGTATGGGTGAGCAAACAGCTAAAATAAATAACTGGGTGCTAGGCTTAACGGGCGGTATTGGCTGCGGTAAAACAGCCGTTAGCAATATGTTTGAAGAATTAGGCATTACAGTTGTTGATGCCGATATAATTGCTCGTAAAGTAGTAGAGCCAAATAGTGAAGGGCTAAACGCTATTACAACGCACTTTGGTAAAGATATTTTACTGCCCGATGGCACATTAAATAGAGCAGCACTGCGCACTAAAATTTTTACAAACGATGCTGAAAAAGAATGGCTAAACGCACTGCTTCACCCCCTTATACGGATAAAAATATTGGCCGATTTAAATGGTGCAACTAGCCCTTATGTTGTACTGGTAGCGCCTTTATTGTTTGAGAATAATCTTGATAAGTACTGCGACCATACCTTACTTATTGACGTACCAACCTCTGTTCAAATAACGCGTACAGCTAAACGTGATAACACAACTATTGAGCAAGTAAAAAGTATTATTGCTGCGCAAATGTCTCGTGAAAATAAACAACAAAAAGCGGATGATATTTTAAATAATGACCGCAATTTAAGCTTAGTCCGTACAGAGGTTGTTGATCTTCATAAAAGTTACCTACAATATGCTTTACACAGTAAAACTAAATCCCATTAATAGGGTCATAACTCACATAAACTTATATTTTAGTTAGTAAAATCGCAGCAAAGAACGAAAGATAATGTAATCCCCTTCTTGTTTCTGATAAATTGCTTACTATTGAAGGAATAAAACAGGTGCGCAATGAATATTAACTCACCGTTATTGAGAAAATTTATTACCCTTGGCCGTATTGATGCCGACACGGTTAAAGCAAAACAAAACGAATTTGCCTCAACTGCTGAGCTTATTTCTAAATGCGGAAAAATCGATAGTCTAGATTTAGCTGAGCAATGTATAGATTTATTTCGAGTACCCTATTTTGATTTAAAAGACTTTGACCCTGCATCTATTCCAGCTGATCTTGTAAAAGAAAAGCTGATCCGTAAGCACCATATTTTACCACTCGTTCAAAAAGAAAGAAAAGTATACATTGCCGCCTCAGATCCTACTGATTACGGTGCCTTTGAAAACTTTGAATTTAGTACGGGTTTATCGTGTGAAGTGGTAGTGGTTGATTACATTCAACTCGACAATAAAATAGAGCAGTTATTAGATGCCACTGGTAGCTTAAATTTAAGTGATGATGAGTTTAAAGAGTTTGCCGATTTAGATACAGAAAGCGCAAAAGAAACAGCCCCTAAAGATGATGACAAAGACGATGCGCCAATCATTGTTTATATTAATAAAATTTTAATGGATGCCATTAAAAAAGGGGCGTCAGATTTACACTTTGAACCGTACGAGCATAAATACCGCATTCGCTTTCGTATAGACGGAATTTTGCACGAAGTAGCCAGCCCACCTAATACGCTTTCTACTAAGCTTTCTGCACGTATAAAAGTAATGTCGAGGCTCGATATTGCTGAAAAACGTAAGCCACAAGATGGCCGAATTAAATTAAAAATTACTGAACGAAAAAGTATCGATTTTCGTGTAAGTACTATGCCGACCCTTTGGGGCGAAAAAATAGTAATGCGTATTTTAGACTCATCAAGCGCTATGCTAGGCATTGATGTACTCGGCTATGAAGAAGAGCAAAAAAAGCTCTACATGGATGCTCTAGCTCAGCCACAAGGTATGATACTCGTTACAGGTCCTACAGGTTCTGGTAAAACAGTATCACTTTATACAGGCTTAAATATTTTAAACCAGCCAGAGCGAAATATTAGTACCGCAGAGGATCCCGTAGAAATAAACCTTGAAGGGGTTAACCAAGTACAAATAAACCCTAAAGCCGAGATGACTTTTGCAAACGCACTGCGTGCATTTTTACGTCAAGATCCTGATGTAGTAATGGTAGGTGAAATACGTGATCTTGAAACCGCTGAAATATCAATTAAGGCGGCGCAAACGGGTCACTTAGTGTTATCAACACTGCATACAAACTCTGCTCCCGAAACCATTACACGTTTATTAAATATGGGCGTACCCGCTTATAATGTGGCAAGCTCTATTAGCTTAATTATAGCCCAGCGTTTAGCACGTCGTTTATGTCCTAAATGTAAAACGCCAGAGCAACTACCGAGTGAAGAACTGTCTCGCCAAGGTTTTACAGCTAAGCAAATTGAAGATATGACACTCTACGCACCTAAAGGCTGTGATAGCTGTACCGATGGTTATAAAGGCCGTGTAGGTATTTATGAAGTAATGCAAATTACGCCAGAAATTGCACAAATTATAATGCGTGGTGGTAACTCACTAGAAATAGCAGAGGTATCCATTAAAGCCGGGTTTAATAATTTACGCCTATCGGGTTTACGAAAAGCCGCCGATGGTTTAACGTCTCTGGCTGAAATAAACCGCGTAACTAATATGTAAGTGTATAGCTCTAAAGTTGCCTTTAGAGCTATAAACAAAAAATTTAGAGAGTAAAGTATGCCAACTATTGTTAACTGTCCAACGTGTAAAAACAAAGTTGAATGGTCTGAGCAAAGCCCACACCGCCCTTTTTGTTCAAAACGTTGCCAACTTATTGATTTAGGTGAATGGTCGTTTGAAAATAACAAAATTTCAGCGCCAATCACTTCGGCTGAACAGTTTAGCCAAGAGATGATTGAAGATATTGAAGCCATGATGGCAAAAAATGAAGACGAGTTTTTTAAATAAGTTTAAGTGATTATATAAATATAAAAAGCCAGCATTAAGCTGGCTTTTTAGTGTTTAATCTATAATTAAACGATTAGTCTCTTTGCTTTCGGTGCTTTTTGCCCATACGTTTTTGCATTTTAGCAAATTTTTCTTTTTGCTCTGCGTTAAGTACTTGCAGTACTTGGTGCTGAGTTTTTAGCTTAATTAAGCCAAACTGTTCGCCTTTATCGTGGCGAGCATTTAACAGCTCTTTTGCTGCATTTTCATCAAAGGTTGCCGCTGAAAGTAGCGCATCCATTTTAGCTTTATGTGCTTCGCGCATCGCTTTACGTGCTTCTTTATCGTCGCCTCGCAATGCTTTCATTTGCGTTTTTTGCGCTTCAAATATAGCTTCGAGCTTAGTTTGCTGCTCATCGGTTAAATCAAGCTTTTCGGCACCGCGCTCAGAAAGTAAAAAACGCGCTGGAGAATGGCCTTGCTTGTCATGCATGCCGCCTTTAGCTAATACGCTGCCTGCGCCAAGTGTAGCCGTTGCTAGACCACAAATAAGTACTAATTTTGAAAGTGTATTTACTTTAGTCATAATCATCACCTTAATATTGGATGGATTGAATTTGGTTGTAACTGCTAAGCCAGTGAGTTAACTATACATAACTCAACGCAAAGTAACGCAAAGCAGTGTAAAGGTTGTGTAAAGATTCACTTTTGCACAATTTTAGAAGTAAAATAACAATATGAGAATTGCCTAAGGGTTTGAAATGAAACTATTAATGATTGACGACGACACTGGTCTTTGTGAGCTTTTAAGTGAGTACTTGACTGCGCAAGGCTTTGAAATTCAAAGCGTACACGACGGTGCTCAAGGTCTAAAGTTAGCTCAAACAAACGACTACGCACTTATATTATTAGATGTAATGCTACCTACACTTGATGGTTTTGAAGTACTTAAACAACTTAGGCAAACAAAGCTTACACCGGTCATAATGCTTACCGCTAAAGGCGAAGACTTCGACCGCATTTTTGGCTTAGAGCTTGGTGCAGACGATTATATACCTAAACCTTTTAACCATCGTGAGCTACTAGCCCGTGTTAAAGCAATAACCCGCCGTATAGAGCATATTAATAGCTTAAGCGTACCCACTACCAATAATAAGCTGCTTGTTAATGGGATTACCGTAAACCTTGCTGCGCGCGAAGCTTCAATTAATAACTCCACACTGACTCTTACTGGCACCGAGTACGAAATTTTAGCGCTATTATGTAAAAACGCTGGCGAAGTTGTGAGTAAAGAACAAATAAGTGAGGAAGTTTTAGGCCGGCGCCTAGCCTCTTTCGACCGCTCTATTGATATGCATGTAAGTAATATACGTAAAAAAATAGCAGAGCATATACAAGCCGAGCGAATTAAAACCATGCGAGGTACGGGCTATGTCTTTATCCAAGGCGAATAATAACGTGTATTTTGCTTGGCTAAAACACCCTAGGCATTACTTATTTTTTAAAATATTTTTTTGGTTTTGGCTAACTATAATTGGCACTGTAGCGGCTCTTGTATTTTTGAGTAACATAACCGCAATTAATGCTGTAACCAACGAGCCACTATCTGGCCCGATGAAAAAAAACCTTATATACACAGCCAAAAGTGTAGAGCGATCAGTAATAAAGCATAAACGCAGCTTAAACGAAATATTAGTACACCCAAGACTAACAAAGCGTAAGCTTTTATATTTAAGCGCTGCGCAAGGCGAAGATGCCCGCAGCAATAAAGAGGTACCGGAAGATATAGACCTTAGTTTATTAAACTTTACTCAAAATATGTCTCCACAAGTTATTTTTACCGAAAAATACCAGGCGTTCGGGCCTGTAAATATAAATGTGCCGGAAGGAAGTTTTTATCTATACGAAATAGATATAAACCATCAACCACCGCTACTTTTACGCTTTAAACTAATGCCTAATTGGATGAAGATATTTATTGCAATTGCGGCCTCACTGGTTTTGAGCTTTGTATTTAGCCGTAACTTAATCGCTCCTATAAATAGCCTAAAAAAAGCCGCTATAAAATTATCTGCCGGCGACTTAACCGCCAGGGCCGATATTCCATTAAACCGTAAAGATGAACTAGGTGTTCTTGGACGCGATTTTAACAGTATGGCTAATCAATTAGAGCTACTTATTAGCTCACAAAAGCGTTTACTTGCCGATATATCGCATGAGCTTCGCTCACCTCTAACACGTTTAAAGATGGCTACAGGGCTTGCACAAATGCAGGCTAACGAACCCAGCCAATCGTATTTATTACGTATAGAAAAAGAAGCAAACCAGCTTGATAAAATGATAGCCGACGTATTACAGGTTTCTCGTTTAGAGGCAAAAAGCCAAGCGCTTTCGCTGCAAAAGCAATCACTGCAAGTTATTGTGGATCACGTAATTAATGATGCTCAATTTGAAGCTAAACAAAACAATAAGCAACTAAAAATTACAGGCTGTGTGGCTGTAAATATTAATTGCGATGAAACACTTATAGCTAGTGCGCTTGAAAACTTACTTCGTAATGCTATTAAATATGCTCAGCACACCATTAGCATAACGCTAAAGCATTCAGATGCCATTTATATAGAAATATGTGACGACGGCTCAGGCGTGCCTAATGAGCAGCTAAGTAAGCTTTGTGAGCCCTTTTTTAGACAATCAGATGCTCGTGACCGCGTAAGTGGCGGCACTGGTTTAGGGCTTGCTATTGCTAAAAATGCCATTACCGCACATGGCGGAAATTTAGTCTTATCGAATAAAGAACAAGGTGGCTTGTGTGCTAATATAACCTTGCCATTAATCAAAGAGTAAAACATGTTTTATAGTTCAGAAGCCCAGCTTGAGAGCAATCAAGAGGCCATTAATGTTTTTTATACTTCAAATTTAACTAAAAGCTACTTAGATACGCAGTCAGGAAAGCTATTTTACGCATACGCAATTCCTAAAAATGCTACAACCGCAATAGTAGTAAGTACAGGGCGTATTGAAGGCCTAGAAAAATATAAAGAACTGTTATGGGAGCTATATTGTAATAATTTTGCTGTGTTTATTATGGATCATCAAGGTCAGGGGCGATCTTACAGGCATCTTAAAAATAAGCATAAAGGCTTTGTAAAACATTATAATAACTACAGCAGTGACCTAAATAACTTTGATCAGCAAATAGTTTCAAAGCATTGGCAGGGTAAAAAAGTCATGCTGGCTCATTCTATGGGTGGCGCGATTGCTATTGATTATTTAGCAAAATTTGAAAATAACTATAAAGGTGTGTTTTTGTCTGCGCCTATGTTTGATATTTTTACAAAAGACGTACCAAAAATACCTACGCAGTTTATTGTTAAGTTAGCCACTTTACTTGGTTTACACTCTTGCTATGCATTTGGACAAGGCAATTACAACCCGATCCCATTTACCGAAAACGTCCTTACTAGCAGCAAGGAGCGTTACACCTACTTTAGGCAAACCTATAAATTAGAACCTAACATTCAATTAGGTGGCGTTACCTTTGGCTGGCTAGCAGCTACAATAGCGTTTTTAAAGTCTATAGATACTCTAAACGTACCAATCCCATTGTTTATAGCAAGTGCAGCTAGCGATACAGTGGTTAATAATGAAGCACAGTACAGCCTTGCAAAAAGACATGCTCATGCAACAATCGAGAGTTTTGAAAGTGCAAAACACGAACTACTTTTTGAACGTGACGAGATTCGAAAGCCGCTATTAACTAACTTTTATCAGTTTTGTGAGTCTGTTACTTCTTGATCAGTGCTAGGGTTTACTAAAACAGAAAGCGGGTCGAGGTGGATGAGTATATCTACCTCAGATTCAAAACGTGCACTTATCATAGCTTCCACTTCATCAGCTACATTATGAGCACGTATTAAACTTAAGTTATCATCCAGCTCTAAATGCATTTGGATGAACTTAATTTTCCCGCCTTGGCGAGTTCGAATACCGTGTACACCATGTACATCGGCATGTTCTTTAGCTATATCGAATATGCTTTGCTTTTCATCGTCTGGTAATTCTTTATCCATTAAATGATCGGCACTATCACGCGCTATATCCCAACTGTTATAAAGTAAGTAGCCCGCCACCCCAATTGCAAAAAGAGGGTCGGCATAAAGTACGCCATAATAAGCGAGTAAAATAGCCAATAGCACGGCCGCATTTAATATTAAATCGCCTTTGTAATGTACTGAATCGGCTTTTATAGCAATAGAATCGGTATACTTAACTACTTTATTTTGTACAAATACAATCACCAGCGTACACACAATTGCAAAAATACTTACCCATACGCCCAATAAAGAATGCGTTAACTGTATTGGGTTAAATAAGCGCTCAATACCATGAAACGCAAGTAAACACCCTGAGCCTGCAATAAATGCAGCCTGCCCTAACCCTGCAAGCGCCTCAGCTTTACCATGCCCAAAACGATGATCGTCATCGGCAGGGCGCAGTGCGTAACCTAACACCAAAAAACTCATGGCTGTGGCAGTAATATCCATTAACGAATCAGTCAACGAGCCAAGCATTGAAGCTGAGCCTGAAGCAAGCCAAGCCCATGTTTTTGCGCCAATCATTAAGCTCACCATAACCATGGTGACAATACTTGAGGTTTTAACCCAAAATTCGTAGCTGCGGTTGTGCACGCGTATATCCGTTAATCACTGTATTCAATGCATTGAGTATATCATTTTTTTAAAAGGTTTCGTGTATACTGCTGCGCTCAACCGATTACTAAAAAGGCTCATTATGCTGGATATTGTTTTATACCAACCTGAAATTCCACCTAATACAGGTAATATTATTCGCCTATGTGCAAATACAGGCTATGCACTGCATTTAATTGAGCCTTTAGGGTTTGAGTGGGACGACAAGCGTGTAAAACGTGCAGGCCTTGATTACCACGAATTTAGCCACGTACAGCGTCACGTATCATTTGAAGCCTACCTAGAAAAGTGCAAGCCAAAAAAAGTGTATGCATGTACAACTAAAGGCAGCCAGTTTCATCATGAAGCTAGCTACGAAGCGGGAGACTGTTTAGTCTTTGGCCCTGAAACACGTGGCCTGCCTGATGAAATGATTCAAGCATTGCCAAACGATCAACGCGTACGCATTCCTATGCAGCCAAACAGCCGCAGCATGAACTTATCTAACGCGGTCGCCGTATTTGTGTATGAATCTTGGCGCCAGTTGGGCTTTCCTAACGCGCAATAAACACCTTGTACCAAACAATAAAAAACCGACATAACGTCGGTTTTTTAGTTTTAGTATACTTTGTATAGATTTATTCAGAACGCTGCTCTCGGCCTAATAGCGCCATTGCGGCTTCTTTCATGTCTTTATTTTCATAAAGTACTTTATAAATTTGCTCAGTGATTGGCATTTCTACGCCAGCACGCTGCGCTAATAAATACACTTCTTTGGTATTTCTAAAGCCTTCGACTACTTGGCCAATAGACTCAATTGCTGCCTCTACACTTTCACCTTTACCAAGTGCTAAACCAAATCGACGGTTACGTGATTGATTATCTGTACAGGTTAAAATTAAATCGCCAAGGCCTGCCATACCCATAAAGGTTTCTGGCTTTGCACCTAAAGCGCAACCTAAGCGAGTTAACTCTGCAAGCCCACGAGTAATAAGAGCGGTTCGCGCATTTGCACCAAAGCCCACACCGTCCGAAATACCGGCACCAATAGCAATTACATTTTTAACCGCACCACCTAACTGTATACCAATAAAGTCGTCATTGTTATACACACGAAATGAGCGACCACAATGAAGTAAATCAGCTAATTGCTGAGCAAACTCAGGCGACGTAGACGAAACAGAAATAGCGGTAGGTAAACCCATTGCCATTTCTTTAGCAAATGTAGGACCTGAAAGCACGGCAAGCGCAACTTCGTCACCTAACTCTTGTAAAGCTACTTCTTGCAGTAAGCGTCCTGTATTTGGCTCAAGGCCTTTAGTAGCCCACGCAATCTCAGCCCCCTCTTGTAATGCAGGTTTAATTTGTTGAAGTGTGTCGCCAAATGCATGGCTTGGTACCACAACAAGTACAATTTTGCTGCTAGCAACGGCTTGATGTAAGTCGGCTTCAAGAGTAAGAGTGTCTGGGAAAGGAGCATCAGGTAAGTAACGTTGATTTTTCCGCTCAGCTGCAAGCGTGGCAACGTCGTCGCTATTTCTACCCCAAAGAGTCACGTTATGACCATTTCGGGCTAAGCAAATAGCAAGGGCGGTGCCGTAAGACCCCGCCCCTAATACAGTAACAGCTGTAGTTGCTGTACTCATAGGTTATGCGTCTGCTGTAACCTGGTCTGTTTGCGCAGTACGTTGTTGCATGTATTGTGCAAACAATGCGTCAAAATTAACTGGCGCAAGGTTAAGCTGTGGGAAAGTACCACGATTAACTAAATTTGATACTGCTTCACGAGCATACGGGAATAACACGTTAGGACAAAATGCACCTAGCATGTGTGCAAGTTGCACTTCTTCAACTTCAGCAATAGTAAAAATACCTGCTTGTTGAATTTCACATAAAAACGCAGTTTCTTCGCCAATAGATGCGGTTACAGTTAACGCTAGAACAACTTCAAACACGCCTTCATCTAACTTATTAGAGCGAGTATCTAGGTCTAGCTTAACTTCTGGCGTCCATTCTTTTTGAAAAATAGCTGGTGAGTTTGGCGTCTCAAACGATACATCTTTAGTGTAAATGCGTTGAATAGTAAATTGTGCGCCTTCTTGTGCAGCTGCTGCGTTTTGAGTTTCTTCGTTCATTGTTTTTCCTAACTTGTTCGTTATTATAATTTAAGTTTAAGCGTTTAGCTTAGCGTCAAGTTTACCTTGCGCTTCTATTGCCATCATGTCGTCGCAGCCACCGATATGTTCATCATTAATAAAAATTTGCGGTACTGTGCTTGCGCCGCCTGCTTTGGCGATCATTTCATCGCGAAGTTCAGGCTGTACACCAATATCAATATTTGTATATTCCACGCCTTTGCTATTTAAAAGCGAAAGAGCGCGCTGACAAAATGGACAATACGCTTTGGTGTATAAAACAACATTACTCATAATAAATCCTCTATCGGTCTAGCTAAACTGATTAGCGACCTGTTGTAGTTGGTAGGCTCGCTGATTGCCACGCCCCCATACCGCTTGCCAATACATAAACCTCTTCAAAACCAGCTTTATGCATCGCAGTTGCAGTACCTTGGGCAGTCATACCTGTGGTACATACCAATATAATGGGTTTGCTCTTGTACTTTTCAAGGCTTGAAAAGTCAGATTGTTTCGCTTTTTCAGGGCTCAAGTGCACAGAGTTAGCAATATGGCCTGCCGAAAACTCTTTTTGAGCGCGAATATCAACAACTTTACCGTCTTCACGATTAATTAAAAGCGTAAGTTGTTGAGGGTTAATTTGACGGATTGCTGAAAATTTACTTTTAATCAAACCGCTTACAATAAGAAAAACAAGACCAACCCAAGCAAGGCTTAAAATGGGATGATTTGTAATAAATTCAATATATTGATCCATTCTACTTCCACTATGAAATTATGTTCTAAACCTAGGGCGTGCTGACCTTTGTGGATTGAAATTTGTTCAATCTAGGGGCGATTAAATCGCGGCGCGAGGTTTGTAACCTAGTGGGCTAAGTAAAAACCGAGCAACAAAGAGGTAATAGTCCCTAGAAAAAACCCAACGGGCAGCGCATGTTCGGGATTTATGCTACGTTATCGCCTATTTATGGGGAGTAACCACACTTCATAGGCTCTGCCTTGCCTAAAAACCAAACATACTGCTGCAAATTCCGCCACCAAAGTGCAACACGCCCTAATATTTTAGGTATTTTGTACTTTAGCCCCGCAAGTATACCCAAACCAAGTTAAAATGCGAGTTTGACACAGTTTAAAAAACGATAAAGCGCCCCATATATGAAAGTAAGTAAAAAATTTAATATCTTGTTTTCAGTGCTGATCCTATCGCTAAAACGCGGTATGCTAAAACGAACCAGATAACCCTTTCGGTACACAGTACCCATCAACAGGTGCTAATTTTCAGGAGCTATTATGACAGAGCATAAAAAACCACTGGTATTAATGATTTTAGACGGTTGGGGACACCGCGAAGATGAGCAAAGTAACGCTATTCTTGCAGCTAACACACCGGTATTAGACGAATTATGGGCAACCCGCCCACACACATTAATATCAGCTTCGGGTTTAGATGTTGGCCTTCCTGACGGGCAAATGGGTAATTCAGAGGTTGGCCACGTGAACTTAGGCGCCGGGCGAATCGTTTATCAAGATTTCACTCGTATTACCAAAGCAATTAACGATGGTGAGTTTGACTCAACACCCGCATTAGTTGAAAACATAGATAAAGCAGTAAACGCAGGTAAAGCGGTTCATATTATGGGCTTATTGAGCCCAGGTGGCGTACATAGCCATGAAGATCACATTGTTGCCAGTATCAAACTTGCAGCAAAACGTGGCGCTAAAGAAGTATATTTTCATGGCTTTTTAGATGGTCGTGATACACCACCGCGCAGCGCTAAAGCCTCAATAGAGCGCATCGAAGCGTTATTTGCAGAGCTAAAATGTGGCCGTTTAGCCTCACTTGTAGGGCGTTATTATGCAATGGACAGAGACAATCGCTGGAACCGAGTAGAAAAAGCATATGACGTAATGACCCTAGCAAAAGGTGATTTTAATTTTGATAACGGTGTAGACGCACTCAATGCCGCATACGAGCGCGACGAAAACGATGAATTTGTAGCCGCTACAACAATTACTCCAGCGGGTTTTGAGCCTGCGGCAATTAACGATGGCGATACTGTTATTTTTGCTAACTTTAGAGCCGACAGAGCCCGTGAAATAACTCGCGCATTTGTTGAGCCTGAATTTGACGGCTTCACCAAGAAAAAATCTCCAAAACTTAGCGCATTTGTAATGATGACAGAATACGCAGCCGATATTGATGCACCTGTTGCTTTTGGCTCGTCAGCACTTGTAAATGTGTTAGGAGAATGGCTAGAAAAAAATGACAAAACGCAGCTACGTATTTCTGAAACAGAAAAATATGCACACGTTACGTTTTTCTTTAGTGGTGGGCGCGAAGACGAATTTAAAGGTGAAACACGCGAGTTAATTCCTTCACCACAGGTAGCAACTTACGATCTACAACCTGAAATGAATTCAGAAATGCTTACAGATAAACTCGTAGAAGCAATTAAAAGTGGAAAATACGACGCTATTATTTGTAACTACCCTAATGGCGACATGGTAGGTCACTCTGGTGTGTTTGAAGCTGCCGTTAAAGCCTGCGAAGCTGTAGATACGTGTATTGGTCGTGTTGTTGATGCATTAGAGGAGTTTGGTGGTGAAGCATTAATTACTGCCGATCATGGTAATGCAGAGCAAATGGCTAACCTTAAAACAGGTCAAGCCCATACAGCTCATACTAGCGAGCCAGTTCCATTTATTTACGTAGGTCGCGACGCTGAGCCTATGCAAGGTAAAGCACTAAGCGATGTAGCACCAACAATGCTTCATTTAATGGGTATGGAGCAGCCTAACGAAATGACTGGCACACCTATCATGATGTTGAAATAACATATGAATAGATGTATTAACCGGTTAATACAGTGCGGATTAATACTTACTTCATTAGTAACTGCTTATGCAGTTGCTAATGAAGATCGCACTAAAAAAGACTTATCAGAAGTACAAAATGCACTTCAGCAAAGCCAAGCTGAATATAACGCACAAAGAAAAAAAATAGCCTCATTACAAAAAAAACTGAAAAGCCATGAACTTGATATAGCTAAAAACGCAAAAGCACTCAACATGGCTGAACAATCTGTAAAAGAAACCAAAACACAACAAAAGCAATTACAAAATAAAGCTGATGAACTCGACGAACAACATGCAGAATTTCAAAAGGTATTAGCCGCACAATTAAAAAGTGCTTATATGGCCGGTGGCGATGACTACTCTAAAATGTTGCTAAACCAAGAAGACACCGCTAAATTTGAGCGTACACTTAGTTATTATAATTATTTGAATAAAGCCCGTATTGAACAAATTGAAGAGCTAAAGCAGCTTCAACAGCAAATAGCACAAAACCAACAAGAGCTTGTTAAAACACAACAAAAATTAGAGCTTTTATATGAAGAACAAAAAAGACGTCAAACCGCATTAGTAAATGCTCAAAGCGAGCGACAAACCAATCTAAAAAACCTACAAGCCCAACTAACAGGTACAAAAAACTCTATTAACTATTTAAAAGAGAACCAGCAAACGCTGATCACAACGATTGAAGAGTTAGAGCAAGAAAAAAATCAAAAAATAGAGCTTATCGGGCTTAACAAAAGCAAAGGTAAATTACCTTGGCCAAGTAAGGGTAAATTAGAGCACACGTTTGGACAGCGCAAACATGGTGGTATTGATTGGAAAGGCGTACTAATTGGCGCAAAAGAAGGCACAAACGTAAATAGCATTCAAAACGGTCAAGTTGTGTTTGCTGATTGGTTAAAAGGTTTTGGCTGGGTGATTGTGGTTGACCATGGAGAAGGCTTTATGAGCCTATACGGCCATGCTCAAACGCTATTACGAGATGTTGGCGACATGGTTCGCGAAGGAGAAACACTTGCATTAGTAGGCCAAAGCGGCGGACAAGCAAGTTCTGGTCTATACTTTGAAATACGCCACAAAGGACGCGCAGTAAATCCTGTAAAATGGTGCAGACGCATTTAATTGAATAAACCGCTGCACCGCATTAGGAGCAGCTGATGACAACCAAAAAAAACGCATCAAATACAGTCATTAAAAAAAATACAGGCTTTTTTATAAGCCTGTATTTGGTTATATTACTTACCTTATTAGCTTTTAATACACACGTATATGCAAGCTCTGTAAAAGAACTTAAAAGCCAACAAATAGATGAAATCCTCTTTAATATTCATGCCTACTACGTAGAAGATTTAGCATTACAAAATAGCGACCATATCAATTATAACAACAAACAATTTGAGCGTTTGTATTCAAAGCTCGACCCCTACTCTAAATATTTAGACGAGCATGAGCTTACGTCGTTATTTGATAATACAAACGGGCGTTACACAGGTATTGGGATTGAAGTTAAAAACGTTGATGAAAAAATGACTATTATTGACGTAGTAAATAACTCGCCGGCTAAAATAGCGGGAGTTTTACCTGGCGATAAAATAATAAGCGTAAATAATAACAGCGCGAATAATCGTACAATCGACGAAGTGGCAACACTCATACGCGAAAGTAAATTTGCAAATATAGATCTAACTGTAAAGCGCGATAACACTAAAGAGTTAATCACTTTTCATGTTGCTCGCAGTCAAATAAACCTTGAAAGCGCAACCAGCGAGCTTTTAGACTCTGGTACTGGCTATTTAGCTATTAATAACTTTTCTAATCATACTTTACATGAAGTGGCCTTGCAGGTTGCAGCTTTACAAAGCCATTTTGGCTACCCACTTAAAGGTTTAGTAATTGATTTACGCGATAATCCAGGCGGTACATTACAAAGCGCGGTAGCAGTATCTGACCTATTTTTACAAAGCGGGACTATTGTTACTACCAAAGGGCGCTTTTATGACGCTAACCAAGCCTTTTACGCTAAGCGAGGTGATATTTTAAAAGGTGCGCCTATTGTTGTACTTATAAATGAAAACTCAGCCTCTGCCGCCGAAATATTAGCTGCTGCACTAAAAGACAATAAAAGAGCAACAATTGTAGGCAGCCAATCATTTGGTAAAGGTTCTGTCCAATCGTTAATCCCCCTAGGTGATGGCAACACAGCACTTAAACTCACTACAGCTAAATACTATACTCCCCTTGGCCAATCTATTGATGGCATAGGGATAACCCCTGATGTGGCGATTAATCAAACAAGTCTTTCACAAACTAATAAAGCCGTTATAATAAAAAATGAGCAAACTAACAGTAACGCACAATTACTCACCGGTAACTTAGCCGATCTGCAATTAGTTAAAGCAAAACAATTACTCAGCATGCAATAAAACAGCTTTATTTAAAGTAACCTGCTGAGATTTAAAAAGATAATAAAAACTATAAACGTGAAAATAATAAAATGGTTAATACTGTTTATCTGCTTAGCCTGCGCAAGTGTTAGTGCCAAGCAAATAGCAATAGTAATAGATGACATAGGTTATCATCAACGGGACTTAGAATTCCTTTCCTTACCTGGGCAATTGACGTATTCAATTTTGCCTCACACACCTTATTCTCAAATTTTTGCAACGCTTGCGAGCCAGTCAAATAAAGAACTGCTGTTACACGTTCCTATGCAGGCACTTAACGGCAAAGAGCTTGGCCCAGGCGCATTAACTTTAAATATGAATAAAGAACAATTACAACAAACTTTAGGAACTGCTCTAGCCAGCTTACCCCAAGTCAAAGGCGTTAATAATCACATGGGCTCAGCGCTCACACAAAAAAGCCAAGCCATGAAGTGGACTATGGAAGTACTAAAAAAGCGTCACTTATACTTTTTAGATAGTCGCACCACTGATTTAAGCCAAGCACAAAATGCTGCAAACTTTTTAGGTGTAGAGAATATTGGCCGTCACGTATTTTTAGACAACATAACAACGCCCGAGCAATTGCAATTTAGGCTCGATGAATTAAAACACAAAGCTGAAAAACATAACTTTGCAATTGCAATTGCCCACCCCTACCCAGAAACAATTAAGTTTTTACGCCATGCTTTACCACAACTGACAGAGCAAGGGTTTGAGCTCGTGCCGGTTTCGCAGCTGGTTGAACGTAAATATATTCAGTTGGCACAGGCTGAAGCGTTTGGTGCTAGATAAAGTGATGAGCATTCTATATATTCAGATAAAATAATGAATTGGAGGGAGCATATGGAATACTATAAATTAATAAAAAAACTGATAGTTGGAAAGCTCTAACTCCAAAGAAAAATCCTGATGGCTTTAGTGAACTCGATGAATCAATTGATGAGTATCACATGAGGCTTAAAGAACGGTTTTCTATTCCTTTTGATGTTCTCAAGCAATGGCTTTATTGTCTTTTTTACGACCGAAATACAGTAACTAACTATGGCTGGTTAAATTATGACAAAATCGAATTCACCTTAATTGACTTATCACTCAATGAGTTAAAAAATGTTCGCATAATTAATAACTTTAAGTCATATGTAGAAGAAAGGACTAAAGCAGAGGGGTACTGTCAACTAACCTGCACTGAAAAAGATAAAAAACATTGGCAGCAGTTCAACACCTGGCGGATTCCTCCAATTATCTTAGATGTAAACTCATTAAATATGAGTCATAAACCTGAACATGCTGACATTAAAGGCGATTTGCAGCTTGTAGAGGGTCATACTCGCTTGGGTTATTTGTATGCTATATCTAATTCTAAGCTTTATTTAAAAGATTACCACAAGGTTTACTTAATGCGAAAAAGGAACATGTAGATATTGCTCAGCATAATAGTTTTTATTGCGTTTCACTTCTTCATGACAGCCCATTTTAAAACAAAAAAGCCCCACATTTTCATGCAGGGCTTCTAAATTTTACAGCTTGAGCAGTATTAGCTCATAGCGCTTTGCAGCTTTTTCATTGCTGTTTTTTCTAGCTGGCGAACACGCTCAGCCGATACGCTGTATTTTTCAGCAAGCTCTTGTAATGTTGCTTTGTCGTCAGATAACCAACGAGCACTTACAATGTCTTGCGAACGCTCATCTAGCGTTTTAAGTGCGCTAAATAAACGAGTATGAGACTGCTCTTGCCACTGCTGCTGCTCTACGTCATCAGCTAAATCGGCAGAACCATCTGTTAAATATTGTACTGGAGAGTAAGTACTTGTAGGCGCGTCATCATTATCGTCGCCTGTTAGGTCAAAGCCCATGTCTTGGCCGCTCATGCGCGATTCCATTTCACGTACTTCTTTTTCACTCACACCTAGCTCACTAGCAACAGTGCTAACCTCAGCTTGATTGAACCAACCTAAACGCTTTTTGTTTTTACGAAGATTAAAAAATAATTTACGTTGTGCCTTTGTGGTTGCAACTTTAACTATGCGCCAGTTTTTTAAAACAAACTCATGGATTTCGGCTTTAATCCAATGCACTGCGAACGACACTAAACGTACACCTACTGTAGGGTCAAAACGTTTAACCGCTTTCATCAGGCCTATATTACCTTCTTGAATAAGGTCAGCTTGTGGTAAGCCGTATCCCGAGTAGCTTTTAGCAATATGTGCTACAAAGCGTAAATGCGACATAATGAGTTGCTTAGCAGCGCCAAGATCGCCTTCTTCCTGAAGCTTTTTAGCAAGCTCTTGCTCTTGCTCAACTTTAAGCATAGGAATAGTGCTTACCGCTTGAAGGTAACCGTCCATGCTTGCGCTTTGTTGTCCGACTGTAAGTGCCATTGCGTATAAATCTTTACTCATTTTTCACCTCGGTGATAAACATTTGAAACCATCTTAGCACTCTTTCCCCAAGAGTGCTAACCCCAATTTAAAACTTTTTTAAAGTATAAATCAAGTAGTTTTTTGGTATGTATTTAGTCTACTACAAGCGACTGAATAAGTGATGAATTAAGGGTTTGCAAGCAATTAGCTCTGTCGCAACACGCTATTTACAACTCATTACTTTAAAGGAGGATAGTACACAAATATGACAGTTTTAATAAACTAAGGATGTATCCAACTTGATACTCTACGCGTATCAAGTTGAATTGGTTCACTTATACCTTATCGGGTTCTATTTCTTTAATATAGCGATTTACAGATAGGTACGAGCCAATAAAGCCCAAGCTCGTAGCAAGTAATACTAAAAAGCCGAGCTCGCTAAGCGATAACCCAATAAGCGAAAAACTTGTTTGATACACGCCTGCAACACTGCTTACTGCGCTCGAAAGCCACCACATCATTAACCCAACACATATAAAAGCAAATAAACCACCTATTACGCCGTACCATATACCTGTCCATAAAAATGGCGCATGTATAAATGTATTCGTTGCTCCTACAAGTTTCATTACTTGGATTTCTTCTTTTTTGTCCATAATAGACAACCGAATAGTATTACCAATTATAAGTGTCACAGAGGTAAGTAATAATAGTGCGATAGTTATTACACTTTCTTTAAGTAAATCAAGTAGTGCATTTAAGCGCTCTAACCATGCTATATCAAGCTTCCCAAAGTCAACTTCACGTTCACTCTCAAGCTTTGTCAAAAGTACCTTAGCGGCATTTGGCTGCCTGTTACGTTTTGTTGGCGTAACCAGTACTACGTCTGGTAGTGGGTTCTTGTCTAGGTATTCTAAAGCCTGACCAAATCCAGATACGTCTTTAAACTCAGTAAGTGCTTTTTGCTTTGAAATAAACTCAACGCTTTCAACCTCTGGATATAACGCTAAGCGCTTTACTAAAGTTTGCGTTTCTTGGGCACTCATACTTTCTTTTACAAATAATGAGATTTCGCTGGCTTCTTCAAAGCCGCTACTGACTTGCTGTACGTTTTTAACAACTAAGTAAAGTGTAGCTGGCAAAGTTAGGCTCAATCCAAGTACTGCAATGGTCATCATTGAAGCAAGTGGTGTACGCCACATTTCACCTAAACTATGTACGCCTTGGCGAAATATATTAAGTATAAAAAAATATCCACCCGCTAATATCGATTTTTGTTGCTTATCGTTACTATTTTGACGACCTTTAAAAAGTAAACTCATAATGCTCCCTCAGCAAGCGGATCTTCAAGCATACGACCGTCTTTTAAAGTTAGGCTTCGGTACTTCATACGCGCCACTAAACCAAGATCATGTGTGGCAATAAGCACTGTTGTACCGTGCTTATTAAAGTCTTCAAACAACTTTAATATTTCCATTGAAAGTTCAGGGTCGAGGTTACCAGTAGGTTCATCAGCTAATAATATTGGCGGGGAGTTTACAATGGCTCTCGCAATACCTACTCGCTGCTGTTCACCACCAGAGAGCATAGAAGGATGACATTTTATTTTATCTATCAAGCCCACTTTATCAAGCGCGCCATGCACTCGTTTTGCTATTTGCTTATGGTGAGTGCCCTCAATAATTAAAGGTAATGCTACATTATCAAAAACGGTATAGCGCTCTAACAAACGGTGGTTTTGAAAAATAATACCAATATCACGACGAGCATAAGGAATTTGACGCGAGTTAACTTTATTTAAATCAACTCCATTAATAAACACGTTACCTGCAGATGGACGCTCCATTAAACTAATTAGCTTAAGTAACGTACTTTTTCCGGCGCCACTGTGGCCCGTTAAAAAAGCGAGTTCGCCAGGCTTAATATGAAAATTAACCTTTTCAAGTGCACGATGCCCACCAGGGTAAGTTTTACTTACTTGCTGAAAATTTATCATCTTTTTATTATGCCAACGCCATTAGCTTATTAATAACGCTGGTAATCCTCGCAATTAAAAAGGGAGCAAGCTCCCTCTTTTGGTAAATTAAACGTCGTCCTCATCTTGGCTAAATAACGCATCAATAAAGTCATCGCTTTTAAAAGCGCGTAAATCATCAATACCTTCACCAACACCAATGTAACGAATTGGAATATTAAACTTATCGGCAACCGCAAAAATAACACCGCCTTTTGCAGTACCATCAAGTTTTGAAAGTGTAATACCAGTTAAACCAACACATTGATTAAATAAGTTTACTTGGCTAATAGCGTTTTGACCTGTACCAGCATCAATAGTAAGCATTACTTCGTGAGGTGCATCTGGGTCAATTTTTTTCATTACACGGGCTATTTTTTCAAGCTCTTGCATTAAATTATCTTTATTTTGCAAGCGCCCAGCTGTATCGGCAATTAATACATCAACATTACGTGCTTTCGCGGCTTGAAATGCATCAAATACTACCGACGCGCTATCTGCACCTGTGTGCTGTGCAATAACCGGAATACTGTTCCGCTCACCCCAAACCTGTAATTGTTCTACAGCTGCGGCTCTAAACGTATCTCCCGCGGCAAGCATGACCGACTTACCTTCGTTTTGAAATTGCTTAGCTAACTTACCAATCGTGGTTGTTTTACCAACTCCGTTCACACCTACCATTAAAATAACAAACGGCTTTTTATCTTTATTAATAACCAAAGGCTGCTCAGCAGTTTTTAGCATCGCTGCCATTTCTTGCTTCATTAGCTCATATAGGGCATCACCATCTTTAAGCTGCTTTCGGTTTGCTGCATCAGTTAAGCTATCGATTAACTTCATGGTGGTATCAACACCTAGATCAGCGGTGAGCAGCTGTGTTTCAAGATCTTCAAATAACTCATCATCAATTTTTTTACCACTAAAAATAGAAGCAAAGCCAGAACCTATATTTACACGAGTTTTTAATAAGCCCTTTTTAAGACGAGAGAAAAACCCTTCTTTTTTTGGTTTTTCTGCTTGTTTTGCTTCATCTACAGCAAGTTCAGCAGTAAGGCGCTCTTGCTCTAAACGTTCATTTTCAGCCTCTTCAGCTACAAGTCGTTCTTGCTCTAAACGTTCATTATCGGCTTTTTCAGCGGCAATTCGTTCTTGCTCTAAACGCTCATTCTCGGCTTCTTCAGCGGCAAGTCGTTCTTGCTCTAAACGTTCACTCTCGGCTTCTTCAGCGGCAAGTCGCTCTTGCTCTAAACGTTCACTCTCGGCTTTTTCAGCGGCAATGCGTTCTTGCTCTAAACGCTCATTCTCGGCTTCTTCAGCAGCAATGCGCTCTTGCTCTAAACGCTCATTCTGTGCTTTTTCAGCGGCAATGCGTTCTTGCTCTAGACGCTCATTCTGTGCTTTTTCAGCGGCAATGCGTTCTTGCTCTAAACGCATTTGAGCTTCTTGCTCAGCTAGGCGCTGCTCTCGTTCCTGTCGTTGTATTTCAGCATCAGCCTGCTCTTTTGCAAGCAATTGTGCATTTGCTTTATCTATTGCAAGCTTTTCTGCATTTGCAGCTTCTTGCTCTTGGAGACGAACTCGTTCTAATCGCTCCGACTCTGCTTTGTCAGCTGCAATGCGCTCCTGTTCTAAGCGCATTTGTGTTTCTTGCTCAGCTAGCCGTTTAGCTTGTTCTTGCTTTTGCTCTGCTGCATCTGCATCTGCATCTTGCTTTGCTAATAATTCGGCATTAGCTTGCTCTATAGCTCGTTTTTCGGCTTGTTTTGCTTTATATAGGCGTTCTTGCTCAAGCTTTTGCGCTTGCTCTTGCGCTAATGCTTGTTGTTTATCAGCTTCTGCTTTTTGCTCTGCTTCTTTTTTATCTGACTTGCCAAAACCGAGCCACGACATGAATTTACTTTTTTTTGCCATACTTGCTAATAACCACTTATAAAAATCTGATAAACTAAAATTTGAAATAGCTTGGCGATGCCTAGCAATCGATGCTAGTAAAACAACCATTCAAAACGTAAGTGTTCAATAGTAACACTTTTAATACGGTTGAAAAATGAAGCTACACGTAATCTGCTGCAATATTATCTGAGCTAGATACCATATACCATTTTTTAGTGAGCTAAATGAGAAATAAAACGACACAAAATAAAGCTATTAGCAAATCCAGCGATGGTTTTATTAGAGTTATAAGCGGCCAATTTAGAGGCCGTAAATTGCCAGTAAAAAACGTAGAAGGTTTACGCCCGACCACCGATAGAATTAAAGAAACGGTGTTTAACTGGTTAATGCAAGATACCCGCGACGCTCATGTACTTGATTGTTTTGCGGGTTCTGGCGGGCTCGGTTTTGAAGCGCTCTCTCGTTTTGCAAAAAGCACCATCTTTATTGAGTTAGATAAATTTGCGGCCAAACAATTAGAACAAAATATCAGCACCTTAAAGCTTGAAAATGCACAGGTAAAACACACTAATTCTTTGAGTTATTTAGAACAGAAAAATACAAATGAAACATTTAATTTAGTATTTGTTGACCCGCCATTTCGCAAAGATTTAGCACAAACAACATGCGATTTATTAGAAAAAAACCAATGGCTAAGCAGCGAAGCACTCATTTATGTGGAAGTAGAAACCGAGTTAAGCACGTTTCAACAACCCGATAACTGGCTGTTAATAAAAGAAAAAAAGGCGGGACAAGTGTTCTGCAGGCTATATCAACGTCAATCAAATTAATACTATTTTAGATGATGCGTTTCTGTTAATATTATCCTTTACATGTGGTGTTGCTTCGGATTACAATACCGCACCATTTTTGAACCACTTGATCAATGTTTGATCAACTTGAGCAACGCTCATAATTTAGGTAGGTGAATTTTTAATGCCAGTAATTAAAGTAAGAGAGAACGAACCGTTTGACGTAGCACTTCGTCGCTTCAAGCGTTCATGTGAAAAAGCAGGTATCCTTTCAGAAGTTCGTCGTCGCGAGCACTATGAAAAGCCAACAGCTGAGCGTAAGCGTAAAAAAGCTGCTGCAGTTAAACGTCACATGAAAAAACTTTCTCGTGATAACGCACGTCGCGTTAAATTATACTAATATATTAGGTCTTGTATAAATGAGCCTTTTAATAACGCTAAAAGATGCGCAAAAAGATGCGATGCGAGCTAAAGACAAACAACGTCTTAACCCTATTCGTATGGTACTTGCTGCAATCAAGCAACGTGAAATTGACGAGCAAATTACACTAGACGACGCGGGTATTACCTCAGTTATAGTGAAGCTTGTTAAACAACGTCGTGACTCTTACACTCAGTACAAAGATGCTGGGCGTGATGATTTAGCTGATATTGAAGCCAATGAAATAGTAGCACTTGAAACTTTTTTACCTCAACAATTGAGTGAAGAAGAAATAATTGCTCTCATTGATGCGGCTATTGCTGATACTAACGCAGCAGGTATGCAAGACATGGGTAAAGTAATGGGTATAATCAAAAGCAAAGCTGAAGGTCGCGCCGATATGGGCAAAATCTCTGGTTTAATTAAGCAACGATTAACTGCCTAATATACGCCCACATACATTAAAGTATGATTGAAGCAAACCGAGCCTAGCGCTCGGTTTCTTTGTTTTTAGCTTTAATTAACCTAACAACAAGCTAATTAGATACGCTTACATGCTTCAATTTAACTATTGAAATTTATGTGTACTGCCCTATTTATTTACAGTATGTTTTGGTAAGTTAAATAGGCTTTATTTGGCACTAAACGTACATTTCGTTTTCGTTATTCTTCTTATTATCTCAGGACCTTATTTTACTAATGGCTGGAAAGATCCCACGTAATTTTATAGACGATTTACTTGCCAGAACCGACATTGTCGAACTCATCGACTCTAAAGTTGGCCTTAAAAAAGCCGGTAAAGATTACCAAGCCTGCTGTCCATTTCATAACGAAAAATCGCCCTCATTTACCGTATCGCAAGACAAGCAGTTTTATCATTGTTTTGGCTGTGGTGCGAATGGCAATGCAATATCGTTTGTTATGGAATACGACAAACTAGAGTTTGTTGATGCCATTGAAGAACTTGCCAGTTTATTAAACTTAGATGTACCACGAGAACAAGGCAGCAACTCAGCTCCAGAGCGCACAGCAGCCCAAAAACGCTCAGACTACGATTTAATGCTGCACACTGCGCGCTTTTATCAACACCAATTAAAGCACCATAGTAACTCAGCAGCTGTAATTGAGTATGTTAAAGGACGTGGTTTAAGCGGTGAAACTGTTAAAAAGTTTATGATTGGTTACGCCCCAAGTGAGTGGGATGGATTATGTTTACAGCTTGGCCGTAACAAAGAACAAAAAGAGCAATTAGTAGAGCTAAAGCTTGCCTCTGAAAAAACACCTGGTAGACAGTTTGATTTTTTCCGCGACCGCTTAATGTTTCCTATACGCGATAAACGTGGGCGCGTTATTGCCTTTGGCGGACGTGTAATGCAAGCCGACCAAGGCCCAAAATACCTAAACTCGCCAGAGACCCGAATTTTTCATAAAGGCTTTGAGCTGTATGGGCTATATGAAGCAAAGCAAGCTCATAAAAAACTTGACCATGTAATGATTGTAGAAGGTTATATGGATGTAGTCGCGCTTGCCGAGCAAGGGATTGAATATGCTGTTGCCGCACTAGGCACCGCAACTACAAGCGAGCACATGCACACTTTGTTTAGAACCACAGACAAGGTAATTTGTTGTTATGATGGCGACAGAGCAGGCCGTGATGCTGCATGGCGAGCTCTTGAAAACGCACTTCCCTATTTAAACGACGGTAAAGCATTACAGTTTGCATTTTTACCTGACGGTGAAGACCCTGACTCGCTAGTACAAAAAGAGGGGAAAGAGCAATTTGAACAACGCCTTAGTCAAGCAGATGACTTTACCAAGGTACTGTTTAATAAACTTAGCCAAGAAGTTGATTTAACGCTCGACTCAGGTAAAGCTAAATTACTAAGTGCTGCGCTACCTCTTATTGAAAAAATTCCGAGTGAATTTTATCAAGAAAATATTTTGGAACAATTAGGGCGCTTGATTGGTCGAACTCGAGAGCAACTTAATAGCCGCTTAAAAACACCAAAGCAGCAACACTCTATTGAACGAAAATTTAAAATAACGCCTATGCGCCAAGCAATTGGTATATTAATTCAGCACCCTGATTTAGCCAAAAGTGTGCCGTACTTACCCGAGCTTGCGCAAATGAATATTGCTGGCATTGGTTTGTTATTACGATTGCAAGAGCAAGCTTTACAAAAAGAAGAAGTAACTACAGCTCAGTTATTAGAGTTCTTTAGAGATACAGATGATTACGAGCCATTAATTAAGCTTGCAACATGGCAACATCAAATAAATGAAGAGCGTTTAGAGACTGTTTTTAAAAATACTTTTAAATTTATTGAAGATCAGTGTTTAAATTATCGACTCGAGACCCTATTAATAAAGGACAAGACACAAGGTCTTAATAGCGACGAAAGACTTGAATGTCATTTGCTAATGACAGCGTTAAAAGCCACTAACAGCTAGTCAGATTTGATTTAAACTGTTATACTGTGCTATTCACTGCGTCACATTATTCTAGTTGGCTTTAATGCAAACTACATGATGGCGCCTGTTGTATCAACTTATCAGAGTGGAAGAAACAATCTCTATGGATCCAACTCCTCAGTCACAATTAAAACTTCTGATTCAAAAAGGTAAAGAGCAAGGCTACTTAACTTTTGCAGAAGTAAATGATCACCTTCCACAAGACATTATAGACTCAGATCAAGTAGAAGATATCATTAGCATGATTAATGACATGGGTATCAAGGTTAGCGAAAACGCGCCTGATGCCGATGAATTAATGATGCAAGAAACAACGACAGACGAAGACGCAGCAGAAGCTGCCGCTGCAGCACTTGCAACTGTAGAAAAAGAAATCGGCCGCACAACGGATCCGGTTCGCATGTACATGCGTGAAATGGGTACTGTTGAACTTCTAACACGTGAAGGCGAAATTGTAATCGCTAAGCGTATTGAAGAAGGTATCAACCAAGTACAGATTTCTGTTGCAGAGTACCCTGAAGCAATTACTTACCTACTAGAACAGTGGGACAAGTTTGAAGCTGAAGAAATGCGCTTAAGCGATATTATCGTTGGATTTATTGATCCTAACGAAGATGATGCGCCAATATCAGCGACTAACATCGGTTCAGAGTTAAGTGAAAAACAACTTGATGACGACGATGAAGACGATGACAAAGACAGCGACGATGATGAAGACGAAGAAGAAGTAGATACCGGCCCAGATCCTGAAGAGGCACGTGTACACTTTGAAAACTTACGTGATTTATATAATAAAGCACGTGATACGTTTGACTCTAAAGGTCGTTCGCACCCTGAGTCTCAAGCCGCTATTTTTGAAATTGGCGAGCTGTTCAGAACATTCAAATTAGTACCTAAACAGTTTGATCGCATGGTTAATAACATGCGTGAAATGATGGACAGAGTTCGTATTCAAGAACGTCTAATCATGAAACAAGCGGTACAAATTGCTAAGTTACCTAAGAAGACCTTCATTAAGCATTTTGCTAATAATGAAACTGATGCTTCTTGGATTGACGTAGAAATCAGTGCTAACGAAAAGCATTCGGCTAAACTTGAAGAAGTTAAGCCAGAGATCATTCGTAGCATTAATAAACTATCTGTTATTGAACAAACAACAGGTTTAAGCATAGAACGTATTAAAGACATTAACCGTCGAATGAGCATTGGTGAAGCGAAAGCCCGCCGTGCGAAAAAAGAAATGGTTGAAGCTAACTTACGTCTTGTAATCTCAATTGCTAAAAAATACACAAACCGTGGCTTACAGTTCTTGGATTTAATCCAGGAAGGTAACATTGGCTTAATGAAAGCGGTAGATAAGTTTGAATATCGCCGTGGTTATAAGTTCTCTACTTATGCTACGTGGTGGATACGCCAAGCAATTACTCGCTCAATTGCGGACCAAGCAAGAACAATCCGTATTCCGGTGCATATGATAGAAACGATTAATAAACTTAACCGTATTTCTCGTCAAATGTTACAAGAAATGGGTCGTGAGCCAAATCCAGAAGAATTAGCAGAACGCATGATGATGCCTGAGGATAAAATCCGTAAGGTACTCAAAATTGCAAAAGAGCCAATTTCAATGGAAACACCAATCGGTGATGATGAAGATTCGCACTTAGGTGACTTTATCGAAGATACCACTATTGATTCGCCAATCGACTCGGCAACAATGGAATCTCTTCGTGGCGCAACTAACGATGTACTAGCAGGGCTTACAGCTCGTGAAGCTAAAGTACTACGTATGCGTTTTGGTATTGATATGAATACCGACCACACCTTAGAAGAAGTAGGTAAGCAATTTGACGTAACACGTGAGCGTATTCGTCAAATAGAAGCGAAAGCGCTGCGTAAATTACGCCACCCTTCTCGCTCAGATTTACTGAAAAGCTTTTTAGACGCTAAATAATTTAGCGCTTCATATAAACTAAAAAGGCCGCTGTAGCGGCCTTTTTTCTATTTCAAGGAAACAATCATGGCTTGGATCCAAATCCGTATCAATGCCAATGCAGCAACCGCAGATGCAGTAAGTGACTTACTAATGGAAGCAGGCAGTGCGTCTGTTACTTTTATAGACGCTAAAGACACCCCTATTTACGAGCCTAAAATTGGCACCGTTGTATTTTGGGCTGATACTACCGTAATTGGTTTATTTGAAGCTAATCACGATATGAACGCTGTAATTGCCTTATTAAAGCGCCACGATGAAATTAAAGACTCGCTAGTATATAAAATTGAGCAACTAGAAGATAAAGACTGGGAACGTGAATGGATGGATAATTTCCACCCTATTCAATTTGGCGAAAAACTATGGATATGCCCAAGCTGGCGCGACATCCCAGATCCTGATGCTGTTAATGTATTACTTGATCCAGGCCTTGCGTTTGGCACAGGCACGCATGCAACAACAGCACTTTGTTTAAAATGGCTAGAAAGCCAAGACCTAACTGGTAAAACCGTAGTGGACTTTGGGTGTGGCTCAGGCATCTTAGGGATTGCTGCTATAAAGCTTGGCGCTGAGCGCATGATTGGGATTGATATTGATCCGCAAGCACTTGAAGCAAGCTTAGATAACGCTAATCGTAACGGCGTTGCCGATAAGCTAGAAGTGTACTTACCAGAAAACCAGCCAGAGTTTACGGCCGATATTGTAGTGGCTAATATTTTAGCGCAACCACTGAGAGAGCTACACAGTGTAATTTTAGGTTTGCTAAAGCCAGGTGGCAAAATTGCCATGTCAGGTATTTTAGAAGAACAAGCTCAGTCAGTAGCTGATATTTATGCACCCTTTATTGAGCTCGATGATATTGCCATTGAAGGTGATTGGACGCGAGTTAGCGGCACTAAAAAAGCCTAACAACTGACACGCGAAATTTAGAGTATTAACTCAAAACTCGCATGTAAAGCCTGTATTTAACAGGCTTTACTATTTTTTTACATATTATTTTTTTTCTAATTATTGTGTAAAAAATAAAACCTGTATAAATTTCAAACAAATTAACCTACTTGTCATGCGGTTATCAAATGTCAATACGAAAAGGGCAAAAAAAAGTCACTTTTGTTCAATTTATAGCCTTTGATTTTTCCTAAAAAAACCGTAAACTTAGCGCCCCTTGAAAAGAGGCCTATTGAATACAGTGCGTATCGGTTCATACCAACTTGAGAATAATGTAATAGTCGCGCCAATGGCAGGTATTACAGACAGACCATTTAGACAACTTTGTCGCCGCTTAGGTGCGGGGCTAGCTGTGTCTGAAATGCTATCGTCAAACCCTAAGGTTTGGAAAACTGAAAAGTCGATGAACCGTATGGATCACAGCGGTGAATCGGGTATACGCGCGGTGCAAATTGCAGGAGCAGATCCTGAGCTTATGGCGCAGGCCGCACAATTCAATGTTGCAAACGGTGCACAGATCATAGATATCAATATGGGGTGCCCAGCAAAAAAAGTGAACAAGAAACTCGCAGGCTCTGCCTTATTACAGTTTCCTGAACTTGTGGAAGAGATAGTTGATGCAGTGGTAAATGCTGTTGATATCCCAGTCACACTTAAAATCCGAACAGGATGGGATCAGGATAACCGTAATGGTGTAGAGATTGCGAGAATAGCTGAGCGTTATGGCATAGCCTCACTTGCCGTACATGGGCGCACACGCGCATGCATGTACAAAGGTGAAGCAGAATATGACACGATTAGGGATATAAAACGCTCAGTGTCGATACCTGTTGTTGCAAATGGCGATATTACATCACCAGAAAAAGCAAAGCAGGTTTTGGACTATACGGGTGCAGATGCCATTATGATTGGCCGAGCCGCCCAAGGTCGCCCTTGGATATTTAGGGAGATAGACCACTATTTGCGAACTGGAGAACACTTACAGCCGCCTGCTATTTCAGAGGTACGCAGTATTTTAATGGAGCATTTAGAAAACCTCCATGCGTTTTACGGTGAGCCAATGGGAGCGCGAATTGCTCGCAAACATGTATCTTGGTATTTGCAAACCCATGACAGTGATGGTCAGTTTAGGCGAGTATTTAATGCGCTCGACAACCCACAGGCACAGGTTGACGCATTAAAGCAATACTTTAAAACACTAGCAGCTAACTAAGAAAGAAAGAGATTAAATAATGTTCGAACAAAACGTGACTTCTCCATTTATCACAAACCCTCATGTTCAGTCACACGAGAAACCGCAGCCATTGCGTGATGCAGTAAAGAAAGCTGTTCACCACTATTTAAAGCAGCTTAACGGTCAAGATGTGCAAGACGTTTACGACCTTGTTCTTTCAGAGCTAGAAGCGCCATTACTTGAAGAAGTAATGACATACACACGTGGCAACCAAACTCGTGCGGCAATTTTACTAGGTATCAACCGTGGTACTTTACGTAAAAAGCTTAAAAAATACGGCATGAACTAATACCAATTATATTGAAAGCGTAAGCACTCTAACGAGCTAAACAAGCCCATAACGGTGTTAAAAATTTCTTATGTAGAATAACTACACTGTAAAATTTTGCCTTGTTATAGACTTATTTTTCTATCGTTATAACTGCTTACTAATCCAATACAATTGGTATCATGCAAAAAAAGCACCTTTGGGTGCTTTTTTTATGCCTGCAATTTATTAACCAAATTGCAAAATGCTCACGCTTATTGGCGCTTTATAAGTCGTTTTTTGAGTAGTAATCAGTTAAAATGCCCGCTTCTAAGCTAGCTCATTAACTGAGGAAATCAAACTACAATGGATACTCATCGTCCCATTCGTCGCGCACTATTAAGTGTGTCTGATAAAACCGGTATTGTTGAATTTGCCCGCGCACTTGAAGCGCAAGGTGTAGATATTTTATCAACTGGCGGTACGTGTAAACTCCTTGCTGATAACGGCATAAAAGTGACTGAAGTATCAGATCACACAGGTCATCCTGAAATCATGGATGGTCGCGTAAAAACCCTTCACCCTAAAATTCACGGCGGCATTTTAGCTCGTCGCGGACAAGATGAAAGCGTAATGGCAGATAACAACATCTCTGCTATCGATATTGTTGTAGTTAACTTATACCCCTTTGCGAATACTGTCGCTCAAGAAAACTGCAGCCTTGAAGATGCCATTGAGAACATTGATATTGGCGGCCCTACAATGGTTCGCGCAGCCGCTAAAAACCATAAAGATGTAACGATTGTGGTAAACGCGGGCGACTACAACCGTGTTATTAGCGAAATGCAAAACAACAATGGCTCAACAACGTATAAAACACGTTTTGATTTAGCCATTGCCGCATATGAGCACACTGCTCAATACGATGGCATGATTGCTAATTACTTTGGCAAAATGGTTCCTGATTACACTGAAGAAGCCGCCACCGATACTAAATTCCCACGTACTATCAATATGCAGTTCACTAAAAAGCAAGATATGCGTTACGGTGAAAACTCACACCAAGATGCTGCTTTTTACATTGAAAACGATGTAAGCGAAGCATCTGTTGCAACAGCTACTCAGCTACAAGGTAAAGCGCTTTCGTTTAATAACATCGCAGATACCGATGCAGCACTTGAGTGTGTTAAAGAATTTGATGTACCTGCGTGTGTGATTGTTAAACATGCAAACCCATGTGGCGTTTCAATTGGCGACGATATTCTTAGCGCTTATGAACGTGCATTTAAAACAGACCCAACATCAGCGTTTGGTGGCATTATTGCCTTTAACCGCGAGCTTGATGCAGCCACAGCGCAAGCCATTGTTGATCGCCAATTTGTTGAAGTGATTATTGCCCCTAGCATATCAAGCGAAGCAGCAAAAATTGTTGAAGCTAAAAAGAACGTACGTTTATTAGAGTGCGGACAATGGAGCGGCAAAGCATCTGGCCACGATATTAAACGCGTAAACGGCGGTGTTTTAGTACAAGATCGTGACCTAGGTATGGTTACCCCAGGCGACTTAAAAGTAGTGTCTAAGCGCCAGCCTTCTGAGCAAGAACTTAAAGACTTACTGTTTTGTTGGAAAGTCGCTAAATTTGTTAAATCAAACGCAATTGTATATGCTCGCGACGGCATGACTATTGGCGTAGGCGCAGGCCAAATGAGCCGTGTTTACTCAGCTAAAATAGCGGGGATTAAAGCCGCCGATGAAAACCTAGAAGTACCGGGTTCAGTTATGGCGTCGGATGCGTTTTTCCCATTCCGTGATGGTATTGATGCAGCAGCAGAAGCTGGTATTACCGCTGTAATTCAACCTGGTGGCTCAATGCGCGATGAAGAAGTTATCGCCGCAGCTGACGAAGCAGGCATGGCTATGGTGTTTACTGGCATGCGTCATTTCCGCCACTAATCACACAAAGGGTTAAACACAGCGTTTAACCCTTTTTGTTTGCAATCAATTCACGTATTCTGGTTAATCTAACACCTAATTTTTATGTTAAGGAACAAACGATGAAATTTGCACTAAAGTCACTACTTGTTGCCTCGCTTACGCTTACATCAACTATGGCGCTTAGCCATAACCATGAGTCGAGTCTGAGCCATGCAGTTCAATCAAGCGAACGTAGCGCTAAAAATAGCGCCCGTGATGAATATCGTCACCCTGAGCAAACATTGGCATTTTTTGGTTTTAAACCAACAATGACCGTTGTTGAAATTGCGCCAGGTGGTGGTTGGTACAGTGAAATTTTAGCTCCAGCCCTTAAAGAGCAAGGCTTATATTACGCTGCGCACTTTCCTAGTGATTCATCTGTAGGTTACTACCAACGTTCTCTAGCTGCCTTTAAACAAAAAGTGGCTGAAGATGAGCGCTTTAGTAAAGTAGAAATTTCTGAATTTGCCCCTTTAACACACACTGATATAGCCCCAGCGGGTACAGCCGATATGGTATTAACCTTTCGCAATGTACATAACTGGTACATGGGTAAAGACACTGAAGGCGCATTAAGTGCATTTAAGTCTTTTTACACAGCGCTAAAACCAGGTGGCACATTAGGTGTCGTTGAACATCGCTTAGATGAAAGCCGTGCTGATGAGGATCAAAAATCAACAGGCTACATGAAGCAAAGCTACGTAGTCGACTTAGCTAAAAAAGCTGGGTTTGAACTGGTTGCAACAAGTGAGATTAACGCGAATCCAAAAGATACAGCTGATCACCCTAAGGGCGTGTGGACGCTACCACCTAGCTTACGACTTGGCGAAAAAGACGCTGATAAATACAAAGCTATTGGTGAAAGCGACCGTATGACGCTGAAATTTAAAAAACCGCTTTAAATAGGAATAGTACGCCATGAATGTATTAGTCATTGGCAGCGGCGGCCGCGAACACGCACTTGCGTTTAAGGCCGCTCAAAACAGTAAAGTTAACACCGTGTTTGTAGCGCCAGGTAATGCAGGTACTGCACTTGAGCCAAAACTAAAAAACGTAGCAATTAACGTTGAAGACCTAGATGGCTTATTAAGCTTTGCACAGCAAAACAATGTGGAACTCACCATTGTTGGTCCTGAAATACCGCTAGTTTTAGGTGTTGTAGATAAGTTTCGTGAACATAACATGGCTATATTTGGCCCAACAGCGGGCGCAGCTCAGCTTGAAGGCTCTAAGTCGTTCACTAAAGACTTTTTAGCACGTCATGATATACCAACCGCCGATTACCAAACGTTTGAACAAATTGACCCTGCCCTTGCTTATTTAAAAGAAAAAGGCGCGCCAATTGTAATTAAAGCTGACGGTTTAGCCGCAGGTAAAGGCGTTATCGTCGCAATGACAGAGCGCGAAGCTGAAGACGCTATTCGCGATATGCTTGCCGGTAATGCCTTTGGTGATGCAGGCAGCCGCGTAGTAATTGAAGAGTTTTTAGATGGCGAAGAAGCATCTTTTATCGTTATGGTTGATGGCAAAAACGTTTTACCGTTTGCAACTAGCCAAGATCATAAACGTGCTTACAATGGCGATGCCGGTCCAAATACAGGTGGCATGGGTGCTTACTCTCCTGCGCCAGTTGTTACCGACGAAATCCACCAGCGTATTATGGACGAAGTGATCTTCCCTACGGTAGAAGGTATGGCAAGTGAAGGCCACCCTTACACTGGCTTTTTATACGCTGGTTTAATGATTGACGAAACGGGTACGCCTAAAGTTATTGAATACAACTGTCGTTTTGGCGACCCTGAAACACAACCTATGATGTTACGCCTTCAATCTGATTTAGTAGAACTAATTGAAGCGGCTAACCGTGTAGAGCTTGATAAAACCACTATCGAATTTGACTCACGTGCGGCAGTAGGTGTTGTACTTGCAGCAAAAGGCTACCCAGGTGATTACCCTAAAGGTGATGCTATTTCGGGCCTTAAAGTTAATTACCCTGCTGATGAAAAAGTATTTCATGCGGGTACTAAGCAAGATGGCGAAAACGTTGTTACCGCAGGCGGACGCGTATTATGCGCAACAGCACTTGGTAATACCGTAACTGAGGCTCAGCAGCGTGCATACGAGCTGGTAAAACAAATTAGCTGGGAAGGTATGGAATATCGTACTGATATTGCCTACCGCGCTATTGCTCGCGAGCAGTAACCTCGTACCAATTTATTGGTATAACCAGTTAATTTAACTACAAAAGCGCAGTTTATCTGCGCTTTTTTAGTGCTACACTATTTAAAAGAGTTTTTAAAAGTACGCAGCGTTGGAATTAAAAACATTACGTTATCATGCAGTTGCTGTCGCTATTCTGATTTTAATTTTTTATATTATCAGTACATTAGCGTCAAACCTTGTGGTGCCTACACGTTACACCATAGATAAAACTGCGCCTGTATACTTAGATTACGCTTATTACCTAGACGACACTAAATCGCTTACTTTTGACGATGTTATTTCCCAGCCCGAATTACTCACCCATCAACCTCTAACTGATATACCGTGGAGCTTTACTCAACAAAACTATTGGCTGTTTGTTGATTTAGAGAATAAAAGCTTACACAAGCAAAATATAGTGGCCCATTTTGATAACCCAATGGTTGATCACCTGAGTATTTATCGCCTCACTAAAAATAATAAATTAATAGATACCTATAAATTAGGCGACAAAGAAGAAGCACTCACTTTATTTCAGTACAGCGTACCGCATATACGCTTTTCACTTGCTAGCAAATCATCTGAGCGCTTAGTCCTTAAAATAGATACCTTGGGAATAAGTAAAACCCCCGTAAGCCTCTACCGCGATAAAGAATTTATCGACCTAATGCGTTCGCAAACAGGAATTTGGGGAATATTTGCAGGCGTTTTGCTTATGGCTGCACTTTATAATTTAGTACTTTATTTTGGAATTAAAGACCGTGTTTACCTTATTTATATAGGTTACATACTCAGCGCACTTACCCTGATGGGCACGGTACTTGGATTTGGCTTTTATTTATGGCCAATGCAATGGCAGTTGTATTTTCATGAGCAGGTCGTATTTAGTAACTATGCCATAGCATTTTTTACTCTTGCTTTTTGTACTATGTTTTTGCGTTACCATAAAGATAATTGCTGGCGATACAAAATGAGCGTTTGGCTACTTACGTTTATGTTTGTAATGGCTATAGCCAGCTTATTTATACCTGAATATATAGCCGCGCCAATGTTTTTTTGTGTCATGGCGCTTTTGTATATCGTTTGCGTTATTTTAATTTATAACAAATTACGCAGTGGTTTTAGATGGGCAAAGTTTTACGTGTTCTCGTGGGTGCCACTGATATTTGGCGCGGCTATACAGCCAATGGAGCTTACAGGCTTTTTACCGTATAGCTTTACTACACGCCACGCCCTGCTAATGGCCATATTGTGTGAAGTTATTTTAATGGCTATGGCCCTTGCCGATAGGGTGCGCTTTCAGCGAGAACGCTCGCTTTATCATGCAACTCACACACAGCAAACCAAATTGCTCAACAGCGCTAAATTAAAACAAGCGTTTATGGCTTTACAAACTCAAGAGCGCTCAACTACTTTGTGCTTAATTAAAATTCGCCACTTTAACTCATTAAATACAATTATTACCCCCTCTCAAGGCTATGCCCTTATAAAGCACATAGCTAAAGAGCTAGAGCTTGAATTAAGTCACGAGCGTGAGTTTGCTAACTTAGATGTAGATTTAAACACTAGCCCTCGTATTGCCGACTTAAGCAGTGGTGTATTTGCTTTTATATCTACAAAAACTCAGCCTCAAAACATGCTTGAAGAGCTTTTAAGAAATATAATTAGTAGCCTTCCAAAACAATACGAAATTAAAGGGTTAAACCTTCAGCTAAATTACAGTATAGGTATTAGCAACGCCGGACAAAGTAACGATTTTGAGTACTGGCTTAAGCGTGGTTATTTAGCACTTAAACAAGCTAAAAGTAGCCTTGATAACGTCAGCTCCGCCTCTAATGGTAATAAATTAATGATGGATGTCGCTTTAGCAGCTAAATTACAAAAAGCGATAAAAACAAATAGCATAGCTCTTTATTATCAACCTCAAATTAATTTATTAGACAATCAAGTCAGTGGCGCAGAGGCATTATTACGCTGGCCCGATCCTGAATTTTGCCATTTGTCTATTGAAGAACTGATCATACTTGCAGAGCACACCGGCATAATTAACGAGCTGACTCTATGGGTTGTTGAGCAAGCCTGTAAAGACATCATCGCATTTACGCAAAACGGGCACCCTAATCACACCATTAGCGTAAACCTCAGCGCTAAAAATTTAACGATTAATAACCTAGCCGAAAAAGTAGAAAACCTACTTATAAAATATCAGGTACCCGCTCACCTATTAAAATTTGAGTTAACCGAATCAGCATTTGTAGATAGCCAAGAAGCACTAATACAGCTTGTTGATGAGTTAAGTGCACTGGGAATCAAAGTTGTATTAGATGACTTTGGTACAGGCTACGCATCTCTTAATTACCTAGTTAACTATCACTTTAGTGAGCTCAAAATAGACAAGTCTTTTGTGCTTGATTTACCTAATAACGCCACCCATCAAGTTATTGTGCAAACAGCCATTGATATGTCACATAACCTAGGCTTATCAATCACTATTGAAGGAGTAGAAACCCAAGAAATCCACCAGCTCCTTAAAACAATGAACGCAGATAGAGCTCAAGGCTATTTATACGCAAAAGCACTCCCATACACCGACTATTTACACTTCTTAAAAAGCCAATATAGCTTAAAAATGTTAGACTCCTCTTTTTAACATCTTTAGGGGCCAAGTAAAGATGCAAGGCACTTTGCGTAAATTAAAATCGAGCTTAACAGAGCCGGTTCAGTATCACCTTCCGGTTGGCGACGAGCTGGTTGATTTAAATGCATACATAGGTAAAGAACTCACGCTTACTTTTAGCGGTACTATTTTATGCTCTAACTGCGGTAAAAAAACTAAAAAGAGTTATTCACAAGGTCATTGCTTTGTATGTATGCGTAAGCTTGCTAGCTGCGACATGTGTATTATGAAGCCAGAAACCTGCCACTACGGTCAAGGTACATGCCGAGAGCCACAGTGGGGCGAAGCAAATTGTATGATCCCACATTACGTCTACTTAGCTAATACCTCGGGATTAAAAGTAGGCATTACGCGCCATACACAAATACCTACACGTTGGGTTGACCAAGGTGCTACTCAGGCTTTACCTATTTTTAAAGTACAAACACGTTTGCAGTCGGGCTTGGTAGAGGTTGCATTAGCAGAGTTTATTGCCGATAAAACTAATTGGCGCAATATGCTAAAAGGCCAAAACGAAGCAATAGACTTGAAAGCTGCCGCCGCGGAGCTTATTCCACAAATCAGCGATAAACTAAACGAATTAAGTGAATTATTTGGGGCAACAGCTATAGAGCAACTTGATGAAGACGTGGTTGACCTAAACTTTCCGGTTACAGAGTATCCTACTAAAATCAGCTCGTTTAACTTTGATAAAAACCCTGTTGTAAGTGGTGTTTTACAAGGCATTAAAGGCCAATATTTAATTTTTGATAATGGCGTTATTAATATCCGTAAATTTACCTCGTACGAAGTAACCGTAGGCTAACACGCTATGCTAAACAGCTTCCCACAGTTATTGGTTATTTATAATGAGCTTGAGATAGCGCATAACCAACAAGAGCAACAAGAGTGCTTACACAGTGTTACGCAAAGTGAGCTAAACGACGTACGCGTACTTAATAAACAAGGCGACTTCGTTGATTTACAAGGTACTGCTTGCCCTGCCCCATCTGGGGAGCAACTAGCACAGCTGGTAACTACCTATTTATTAAATGAAGGGCAATGTTGCTTAGGCAAAATTAAAACGCTAAGCACTACGCAGGCGTTTGATTTACTAGGGTTATAAATTTTCTCTTTATTTAAAGCTCAGTGAGTACTTTAATATGCGCTACAGCACTTCTTCCTAAAGCTGATAGCGCATAACCGCCTTCAAGGTATGATATAACCCCCCTGCAACCACTGTCTTTAACAGCGTTACACAACTGCTGTGTTAGCCAAATATAGTCATCTTCTACAAACTTTAAACTTGCCATATCATCTTCTAAGTGTGCATCAAACCCTGCACTTATAAATAACAGCTCAGGTTTAAATGCTTTCAATTTGGGTAACCACTGAGTATTAAATACCTCTTTTAAGTCGTCGCCATTACTGGCTATTGGTAAAGGCGAATTAACAATATGATTATTATTTTTTACCGCTGTATTTGGGTAAAACGGGTATTGAAATAACGAGCAAAGTAATACGTTTTCATCGTCAATAAAAATGTCTTGCGTGCCATTGCCATGGTGCACATCAAAATCGGCAATCGCAATACGTTTAATCCCTTTGCTTTGCGCGTACTTAACAGCAATGGCTAAGTTATTAAATACACAAAACCCAGATGATGAGTTTTTGTTTGCGTGATGACCAGGCGGGCGAACAGAACAAAAAGCAGCATCTAGCTTATCTGCAAGTATTTCATCTACAGCTAACAGCCCAGCGCCTACAGCGCGCTCAATTGCTTTTAATGAATCAGGGCATAGCCATGTGTCGCCATCGAGGTTATTTAATCCCTCTTGTGGAATTAAGCGCTCCACAAGATTAACTAACGACTCATCATGCGCTAATAGATAATCCTCGCGCTTTGCTTTAGGTGCTTGTAAATGAGTAAGCCCTACATCTACACCACTGGCGAGTAGTCGGTCGGTAATAGCATCTAAGCGCTCTGGACACTCGGGATGGTCGTCAATCATTTTATGTTTACGGCAATGAGGGTGTGAAATAACTGCAGTACGCATAAAATGCTCCTAAGCAAACTAGTATGAGCGTTTAATATAACAAAGCCACCTAGTGGTGGCTTTGCGACTTTGGTGTATAGCAAGATTAAATTACTATTTAGCTTTTAAATTTAGGTTTCTAAAATCAAAGCTAAAGTCGGTAACCGCTGTTGATACCGCGTGTATTTTGGCGCTATTCACACGATTTTGTGAGCTCATTTCAAAACGAATAAACGCATCGGCTTCTAGTAGCTTTTCATCCCACTTAACAATAAATGTATTACCCGTGTAATGCTCAAGGGTGCCTTTTAAGCGTTTGGTATGTGTAAAATCAATGCGTAATTTGCCATCTAACTGCTCAACAATTACATCACCGTACCAATCATCATGTAAGGTGCCAGTGTAATTGATATTAGGTAACTGTGGCTGGTAGTCTGCTGGCGCATCGGGCTTAGCATTCGCATAAGCTTTTTGTTTACTGGCAAAATGCTTATCAGCTAAATCTTCTACCCAGTCTTTATCTTCAAGTTCTAGAGCATCTTCAAGCACTTCATGAGTAACCGCCGAAAGCGCACTAAATGCTTGCTGATTAGATAAAATGACAATACCAAGCTTTTTCTCTGGTAGTAACGTGACTTGCGATACCATACCTAAAATACCACCACCGTGACCTAGCTTTTTAAAGCCGTGGTAATCTTCAATGCTCCAACCTAGCCCATATCCTCTAAATTGCTGATGATACGCTTCAAATGCACTTTTAGAGGCCATAGAGGTAATATGCGGATGCCACATTTGCGCTTGTTGCTTTTCGCTAAATAGCTGCTCGCCGTTTGGCATTTTACCACCCGCTAATTGCGTGCGTAGCCATTGGCTCATATCGCTTACGCTAGATGCAATAGCACCTGCACCTCTAAAATCTTCTAAGTAATTAACAAAAAATGGGTTGAGCTTGCCATCCATCGGAATATGACCAATTGCCCAATTTTTATTACTTTTAGGAATACGCGAAAAGCCCGCACGAGAGTTATCCATATGTAGCGGCTTTAATATATTTTTTTCGATGTAATCGTTCCAGCTTATACCCGACACACGCGCAACAACTTCACCTGCGGTGACAAACATTAAATTGTTATAAGCATATTGGCTGCGAAAGCTGCTTGCAGGTTTTAAATACTTTAACCCAGCTAAAATATCTTCTATAGATTTATCGGTGCTTGGCCAAATCATTAAATCGCCTTGCCCAAGGCCTAATCCACTGCGGTGACTTAATAAATCACGAATACGCATTTCACGGGTTACGTATGAGTCATATAATCTAAATTCAGGTAAGTGATCGATTACTCTGTCATCCCAACTCAACTTACCTTCATCAACTAATTTAGCCAGTGCGGCGCTGGTAAATGCCTTTGTGTTTGAAGCAATACCAAATAGCGTGTCTTTGTTTACTTGTGCGTTAGTATTTAAGTTACTAACACCAAAACCTTTAGCAAATACTACTTGATCGTCTTGCACTACCGCTACAGCCATACCGGGTACGTCAAAGCGTGCCATTGAGGTTTTAATTACCTCTTCTAAATTATTGGTATTTATTTGTGCCCAACTGCTAAAGGTGGCACTTGCAAGCAAGGCAAAGCTGGCTAATTTAGTTAATGTCATGGTTATCCTTATTATTTTTGATGAACTGCAAATTCAATATCGGCACGCTCTTTATTAGTATCGCTTTTATGCGGCCGGTTAAGTATTGCATCACTGTATTCTTTTGGTACGCCCGCCTCAAGTGCTCCGCGATGAACGTGCTGAATATACCAATCGTATGGCAGTACATCGTTATCGTACGTATTGGCTATATAACAATGCGCCTCTATTTGCTCGCCATCTAAAAGTGTTGGCTTAATTGCAACGCAATCGTATCCTGGGCCTTCAATAGTATCTAAAACTGCTTTTTCTGCTTCATTAACTTCATAAACAACGCCATACACTAACGCGTTTTTATCATCGCTTTTTTGAATACTGCATTTACCCGACCCATCTTTAAATAACATATTAAAGGTAAGCTCGTAACCTTTTAATACCGCTGTACCAACACGTTTAGCTTGCGGTAAACGTGCAAGTAAGCGGTTGGACGACATATTTGATCCAAACGAAAAGTTATAAAGAGGCATGTTTACTCCTGCTCTTATTAATTTAAATTACAACGCGAATAGCTAACGCTATTAAAATAACGCCAATACCGCGGTCAAACCAATAACCACTTTTTTGAAAAAAGCCCCGAACACCCGGCTTTGAAAGCACTAAAGAAAGCATTGAAAACCACACCCAGGTGGCCAATGCCATATAAACGCCATACGCTATTTGCACGCTAGTAGGTGTCGTTACACTAATTACTAAGGTAAATAACGACATAAAAAAGAGGGTTGCTTTAGGGTTTAGCGCATTAGTTAAAAAGCCACGCCTAAAAGCAAGCCACACGCTTTCTTCAAGCACGGTTTTGTTTTCTATAGCATCGCTCGTATTTTCAGGCGGTTTTACAGCTCTTAACGCTTGCACACCTAAATATGCCAAATAAGCACCTGCGAGGTATTTAAGCGCTATAAATAAATTAGGTGATTGCGTTAAAATAAGTGCAACGCCTAATACGCAATAGCCAACGTGCAGCAAAATGGCTACCCCAACGCCGGCACTGGTCCATAAAGCATTACGCCTACCTTGCTGTACACTTTGTTTAAGTACCACAGCAAAGTCCGGTCCTGGGCTCGCTACTGCAAAAAAGTGTGCAATAGCAATAAGCAAAAATTCATCTAAGTAATTCACAAGTATCCAATTTAATTTGGTGCATAGGCGAGTAATGACGGATTAGCTGAGTTGTCTACTAAGGCTTTAATTTCTTTCTGAGCCTTTTTAAATTGGCTTCGTAAATGCGGCTTTAAATGTTTTTTAGACTCTTTATCGTTTTTAAAGTAGCTAATTAACGCGTGCATAAATACGGTATGGGTTTCGCTTAATTTAGCCTCGCGGTTAGCATAAGGGTTATAGCACGAGCCACATCCACCTTTAAATTGATACACTGTATTGCTCATCATTACACCAAAACCTAAAAAGCATGCCAGTGCATCAGCTGCTTGTGGCAGGTAGTCTTTACCACCTGGCGGTAGCACCGCAACATGGTGTATGAGTATGGTAGCTAACGTACCTGCAAAGCTTGCTACTAAATCTTGTGGCTGATTTATTTGATTAGGATTAAACGAGACATTAATCGCATGGCTTGGCGGTACTATAAGCTGGCTTGTATCACCTCGTAGTTGCTCACTAAATTCAAAATGAGGAAATACTTGTGGCTGCAATTGCTGTGGTGCTACTAGCTGTATTGGCCATTTGCTCATACCAGCGTAATCGCGCACACGGGTAAATACGTTGGTGGCCATTTCTTCTATACTCGACACCGAGTCAGGGAAGTATTTAGCCGTTGGCAATATTATTTGAGTATGCTTTGTAAAAAAACTGGCATCAAAGTTTTCTACCGCCCAAATAAAAGTATCAATTAACCACTGCTGCTCTGCCTGCTCAAGCAGTGGCTTTGTTTTAAATAACGCTAACATAATCTGCTCTTATTCTTGTTCAAGCGCCCAATCCCACGCTTGGGTATTGTAAAGCGGTACTGTTGATAGTGCATGATGATGACTACCACTGGATTCTTTTGTTGAGTACGATAAGTACAGCAACGTACGGTTTTGTGCATCGTAAATACGGCGTACTTTTAGTGATTTAAATAAAATACTTTTAGATGATTTAAATACCACCTCACCCGACTTACTGCGATCTATAGCTTGTAATTGATCGCCCGTAATCGGCCCCGTTTGACGACACGCTATAGACATATCGGAAGGATCGGAAAAATCTAAATCTGCCTCAATATGGCTAATATGACATGTAACACCTTTTACTAGCGGGTCTTGCTGCGAATTTACCACCACATCTTTAGTAGTAAATAGACCTAAGCTCACCGATGCAACATCGTCAGAGCAAGCACTTAATGTAACAACTGCACTTAGTAGCACAGCTAAGCGTTTAAAATTTTGCGGTAATTTCATATTAATCCTTAATTTTGCTTTATAAGCTAAGCGAAGGTTCACGTGTCTGTTTTTATACTACCATCAAAAATAATTACTTTAGAGTAAAGATTTTCAATACCTCAGGGGTTAGCGCACTACGCTGTATTTGCTACAATTGCGCCCACACCCATGCAGTAACTTACAATAGGAAATGCTCAATGCCGCATATTATTATTGAACACTCAGAAGACCTTCCTGTTCTCCCTCAAGTACTTGTAGAAAAAGTACATAATGCAACTTTTCAAAGTGGCTTATTCGATTTAGAAACGATAAAAACCCGTGCCATTGCTTACCAACAATATCAACTAGGTGCAGGTAAAGAAGGATTTATTCATATTGCGGCACATATTATGTCAGGGCGTTCTATTGAGCAAAAGCAAATGCTTAGTGAAAGCCTGCTAGAGTGTTTAAAAACCTACTGTCGCGACTCAGACAGCCTAAGCGTTAATATTTACGATATTCAACACGAGATCTACCGTAAAAATTAAACAAAAAAAAGCGCGTTATAACTGAGTTACAACGCGCTTTATAGTTTAAAGCTTTAACTTTTTATAATGTAAATTTACCAAGCAACTCTTTTAATATATTCGACTCCTTATTCAAGCCATTACATAATTGCTCTGAATTTTTCATATTTTGCTTTGTTTGCTCTGCCGAGTCAGAAATCATCACCACATTTTGACTTATTTCAGACGTAGCTAACGTTTGCTCACGTGTTGCTGTAGCAACCGAGCTGTTTAGCTCACTTAAAGTCACTATTTCCTGCGATATACCAGTTAATGTACTGCCTGTAACTTTTAATCGCTCTGCGTTTTCAAGGGTATTTTTACTGCCAAGTTCAATGGCTGATACCGTGCTAGAAGCTTTAGTATTTAATGAATCAATCATTTCGTTTATTTGCTCTGTAGACTCAGCAGTACGCATAGCCAGCGTACGTACTTCATCAGCAACTACAGCAAAGCCTCGGCCATGCTCTCCAGCTCGCGCAGCTTCTATGGCAGCATTAAGCGCTAATAAATTGGTTTGCTCAGATATAGCCTTAATTACATCAAGCACTTGCGTAATAGATTTTATTTCACTAGAGAGCTCAGTAACGGAAGCAACCGAGGTCGCCATGGCAGTTTCTAGTTGCTCCATGTGTTTTATGGTGCCATTAACAAATTCAACCCCTTTGTGAGTGGTTTCCTCTGTAGTAGTTGCTATATCAGATGCATTACTAGCGCTGTTTGAAATATCTTGTACGGTTACTTCCATTTCATTCACCGCAGCTGCAACCGTTTGTGTGCTTGATGATTGCACTTCAGCCAAATTAGCAGCCCCTTGGACTTGTACTAGCACACTTTCAGAGATACTTTTTACATGATTAGCAGAGTCAGACACTTGCTTAAACATACTATGCAATTGCTCTAAAAATAAATTAAAGTTTGCTGCCAGCTCAGATATTTCATTGTTGTCGTCTGTAGGTAACCTAGCAGTTAAATCACCATCTTTTTTAGTTAACGAATTAACCGCTGCAGTTATGTTTTCAATAGGTTTAAAAATTTGCGCAACTAATACCCTAGCCAGTACAAAGCCGATAATGGCAATAATAACGCCAAATAATAAATTACTATTAATGGCACTATTAATAGGCCCATAGAGTTGATTCTCTGGTATTTCGGCCACTAAATGCCAACCTAATGATTCTATAGGTGTGCTTGAAACAACATAATCTTCATCGCCAATTTGTTTATTTACAATGGCACCGTTTTTAATCTCATTAATATTAATTTTTTGACCCATTAGATCTCTATCACTGTGAAGCATCACCTCGCCATCATCAGAGACCAAATAAACTACACCGGCTTCACCAATGCGGTATTCATTAATTAAATTGATCATAGAATCGAGCGAGCGGCCAACACCAGTAATTGCTGTACGTTCACCGCCTATTTCTAATGCGTAATTAATAAATACCACCATAGTATTTGTGGTTTTATCAATATCCAGCGCTATCTCGAAGGGTTTATTTGATGATAAAAATTGATCAAACCAAAGGTCTTCGCTTCTGTCTATTTTTCTCGAAATACCAGTATCTGTGTAATAGTTATTGGTGTTTTTTGAAATAATATAAGCCATAACGGCTTTGTTATCTTTTTTGATACTTGCTAAATAGTTAATGTAATCGGCTTGTGTTTGCTCAGACTCGCCATTACTTAGCCACTGTTTAACAAACAAATTTTGTGCTATTTCTTTAGCAACAATAATGGGGGTAGACAGCTCAAGCTCAATTTTGCTTTTCACTTCGCTAAGTGCTGTAGGTAAGTCTACTTTTGCGAGTTTATCGCCTATATGACTTTGGATACTATTTGAAAATAAAAATGTAGAAACAGCTAAAGGAACAACAATAGCTAAAATAAGACTTATATAAACTTTTTGCTTAAGTAACATACGATACCTATAAAATGAACAAAGGATTGAACTCACACTCGCTTACAGTAAATATAGGATCAGCTGCGCAATAAGCCCAATAATTAGAAAAATAGAATGTTAAAAGAGGAATGTGCATTTTAAATAAATACGAGGAGCGAATAAAACATCAAAAATACGCGTATTAAAGTTTATAGCGATTCTGGCCACTCTTTAGCATCAATAATACCCTTAGCTATTAGCTGATCTCTTAATTCATTAATTGTGTGTTTTAACTCATCCCGAATTAACCTAACAGCAGGGGTAATAAGCTGCCTACTAGGGAGTACTAGCCACATTTCGGTAAGCGGCACTTTGTAGTCACTCATTAGCCTTTGAAGCCTTCCGCTTAATAAATCTTGAGCGACATCAATTGCTGATTTTTTGGCAATACCGGTTCCATCAATACACCAACGCCTTACAATATCGCCATCGTTAACTGCGCGGTCACTATTCATTTTAATTTTGAATTTTTGATCGTCGTTATAAAGCTCCCAACCATCGTGAACTACTTCATATAACTTATATAAAAGAGCATTATGATTAAGTAAATCTTCGGGTGTTAACGGCTCACCGTGCTTGGCAATATAACTTGGCGATGCGCACAACACGTGAGGAATATCACAAATTTTAAAACCATATAAATTGAGCTCTTTTACTGCATCTTTAGTGATTGCCCTCAGAGCAACATCAACTCCATCACGGTAAAAGTCGGCACGGCTATCACTAGCTTGTAATCGCAAAGTTACTTCGCTGTATTTATCCATAATGTTATTAAGTAAAACACGCATTAAATTACGGCCCATTTCTGAGGAAACCGCCATGCGCACTTCACCACTTATCGACTGCTGCTCTTCGTGAATAAGTACTTGGCCTTGCTGCAGTAATTCGAGTGCTTGCTGGCATAACGGTAAATAACGCTCACCCTCAGACGTAAGACGTATTTGCCTTGTGGTACGTACAAAAATCTGAGCGTTAAGTGCTTTTTCAATACGTTTTATAGATACGCTTGCAGCCGATGAACTCATATCTAATTGGTTTGCAGCCGCCGTAATAGATTGCAGCTCTGCCACTTTAAGCAATACTTGTAAGTCAGCAATTTTCATCAAAACCTCTTACTGTTTAGCTACGTGATTAAATATTAACTATAAAGCTATTATCCACGTTTTTGCGAAAGTGTATTGAACATTTGCCCGTTTATTGGGTGAATTTTAAACCGTACTATACACGCATACCAACTTAACGAAGCATACCTATGAAACTATTATTAAACGCATCAACACTTGCACTTGTAGCAACACTTAGCTCATCGCCTGCTTTTGCTCAGCAAAACGCATCAAAAGTAGTTGCTGCTAGCAATATTGATTGGGGTTACCTAAACCCACTTCGTGGCGATAAAAGCCCTGGCGCAGCCGATCTTTGGGGTAACCGTACAACAGATGATGCAACAGGTATGCTAGTTCGCTTTAAAAAAGGATTTGAATCTCCACCACATATTCATAACATTACCTATCGCGGTATTGTTATTGAAGGGCAAATGCATAATGACGACCCAGCCGCTGAAAAAATGTGGATGCCAGCAGGCTCATTTTGGACACAGCCAGCAGGTGAAAACCACACCACTGCTGCCAATGGCAAAACTAACTTAATATACCTCGAAATAGACTCAGGCCCATATTTAGTAAAGTCTACAAAAGATCAGTTTGATAATGGCGAGCGCCCATTAAATCTACATAAAGACAACATTGTATGGTTAAACGATAGTGATTTAAACGACATAAACGTAGACGGTGTTAAATCTACTTATGTATGGGGAAGTACAGCCAATTTGAATGGCTCAATGATTAAACTTCCTGCTGGCTTTAAAGGTGAAATAAGCACTGAGGCTAGTGAGTTTCGCGCTGTGGTTATTGGCGGTGCAGTTAATTACAACTCAAACGAGCAAAATAAAGTCCAAAACCTAAGCGCAGGCAGCTATGTAGAATCAAATGGTCGCTTTACTCACTCGTTTGAAAATAACAGCGATAAACCTGCAACTATCTATATTCGTACTAACAGTAAGTACCAAGTTAATTAAATACTTAACGCCTCTAGCTTTAGCTTTAGCTTTAGCTTTAGCTTTAGCTTTAGCTTTAGCTTTAGCTTTTCGTAAGAAAACTCAAAATAGAAAAGTAACGAACATAAAAAAGCGCACTGATTAGTGCGCTCAAATACAATTAATGTATTACTACTTAAAAGCTGTATCGAGCCGTTAAGCTAACCAAATCTAGCTCATCAATTGTCGTGTAATTAGCACCAATAGAAAAGTTCTTATTCATGTAATAACGCGCACCCAAAGTGAACGATGTTTCACTCTCATCTTCAATATCGATGTAGCCTAAACGGCCATCTAGTTCAATGCTATCGCTCAGCATTGATCGAACGCCTATAGATAGGCCATAGCCATTTTCATCTTCTGAAGCACTATTTCCACGATACGATGCCTCAGCTTCTACGTTTTCGTATGTTAATAAACCATAAAAGTCAGTGCTCGCGCTAATAGCAGTTCGGTAACCTACTCCAGCACTAAGCCAGTTTAAGTCTACGTCTAAACCATCATCTGAATTACCAACAGTCTGATATTGACCAGATAGAAAAAAATTCTCGCCTAGGAGCGTGCTACCATCAAGAGTCCAACCATCGGCATCATCGCCATCAATATCCCCATTAAGGTAACCAGCAGAAACATAGTTAAAGTTTGGAGATTCGGCCAATACAGCGGGGCTCGCAACAGTAGCAGTAAACAGTAAGATTGCAATTTTATTCGTTTTCATAATACTTCCTTATAAATTTATTTGAACAACCCTAAATTGTCCCCAGGAAAGTACACAACTATATTATTGATTGCAAATAATAAATAATTTTAAAGTAGCGTTCTGACGGTTTCTATTAATTACAAGATTGAGAATAAAAAACCAAATGGCCGAAACAAATAATTTAAGCGAGAAACTACATAGACGAACGTGCTATTAAACTAAAATAAGATGAGCTAATTTGTACTAAGATATATGAAAACAGAACGCTTTGAAAAGTGGTGGCCCCTCCCAGACTCGAACTGGGGACCTAACGATTATGAGTCGTGTGCTCTAACCAACTGAGCTAAGGGGCCAACTTTATATAACTGCAAGGCAGTTAATTTTTGAAGCGTTTAGCCACAGAGCGACTAAAGCGGGTTGCAGTATAAAAACTTTTTAAGGGCTTGTCACTAGCAAAAACCTTTATTTTAACAATCAGTAAGCTAACTGCTTAAATAGTAATCTTTTAAGTGGGTAATAATATAAAAATAGGGGGATTTAAAGCAGGGAAGGTATGTAAGCCGTTTAGAAAGTCGGCTTACATTACATAAAGTGCGGCATTACTTTTTGGCAATTATATAAATTGCGTGTATTAAACCCGGGAAGTAACCCAGTAGTGTTAGTAAAATATTTAGCCAAAAGTGCATACCTAAACCAACTTGTAAAAACACGCCCAGTGGTGGCAATAAAATCGACAAAATAATACGAATAATATCCATGGTGTAACTCCTTTAAAATGACAAAGTAAAAAGCCCAGCAGTGCTGGGCTTTTAGTATAGTGTATTATTCAGCAACGATAGTTAATTCATCAACTACGTCACGAACATCTTCAGCGTTTTTAGCAATTTTGATTGCTAACTGCTTTTCAGCTTCAGATTCAACAGAACCTTTTAGCTTCACTACGCCGTTGTCGGTATCAACATCAATATCCGTACCGTCAACTTCTGAGTCAAATAAGAAGCGAGTTGTAATTACCGTGGTGATTTTAGCGTCAGTTAAGTCGTTGTCATCAGTGTCCATATCGGTATCTGTAGTTTTAGCATCCATATCTTTAACAACAGTTAAGTTGTTATCTACATCCATTACGCCATCTAGGCTAAGTACAAGTTCTTCAGCTAACTCTTTATCTAGGTCGCTGTTTACTTTACCTGTAAGTACTACCTTGCCATTTTTTACATCAGTGTTAATGTCAAAGTTGTTTAGATTAGTGTTCATAAGAAGCACTGTTTCTGCCTTACCATCAATCCAAGCATCTTTACTTTCGTTTTCCCAGCTGCTTGCCTGTGCACCCATTGCTGTAGTACCAAGAACTAACGCTGCAATCATAGATTTGTTGAATGTTTTCATAATCTTTCTCCTTTTGATTAAAGACGAATTAGTTAATGCGAGCTTTAGGCCAACTTTATTTTTATTTAAAAATCATAAGCTTAAACCATAACCAACATTTGTGGTACACAAGCTTTGAGTAAAGTTTTACAGACTTATCGGTAAAACTTTCTTAAGTAGTGAAAATAGCTAGATAATTGCACTTTTGGTTAATCTATCGTTAATATAACAACAGCAAAGCACTATAATAAAATTAAACCACTGATAATTAAAGGTATTAATATTGGTACGTTGATTGCTTTTTAGTTTGTACTCGCTTAATAAAAGGATTGCTCCTAATGTCTGTAAAAATTGAAGACCGCCCAATAGAACACGTTCGTGAACAAGTGATTGACCAGCTGATTTATAATTACAGTCACGGGGTTATTTCTGTAGAGGCATTTGAACGACGTTTAGATGAAGCTATGGATGCAAACTCAAACGAAGTATTAATGAACTTAGTGGAAGATTTAACACTTAACACTGATCAGCAATATAAAGCGCAAAAACACACGCAATTTTCTCCAAATTATAGTGCACAACAAAATAGCGATGACGATTTTACACTGCGCAGTATATTAGGCTCAAATGAGCGAAGCGGTCAGTGGGTTGTGCCAAAAAATATTTACTTAAGCAACTATATGGGCTCAGTGGTACTTGATTTTACTGACGCTATATTTGCACATCAAAATGTAACCATTCACGTTAATTGCATATTTGGTAGTGATGAAATATACGTACCAGATCATGTAAATGTAGTATCTAAGATGTTTTGTACATTAAGCAGCTTTGAAAACAAATCGGTATCGCTTAATAAACGCCAAGGCCCGACTATTTATATTGAGGGTAAAGCCATATTAGGCTCGGTAGAAGTAAAAGTTAAGCGCACAATTAAAGAGAAGTTTATGAGTTTTGCCAATGAGCTAAAAACTCAACTTGGTGCTGGTAGTAGTAATCGATCATAAAAATTTATCTAAGCACCGTGCCTTACGGTGCTTAGAGGATGACTATAAATCGTTATTTCGCTCACTTGGTATATCACTTAAATATTCTACAAACTCTATTTCAAAGCCTGCGGGGTCAATAAAATACACATTTTTTCTAAATGGATTGGTGCTACCTTTTTTACTTACTTTAAAACCCGCTTTATTTAAACGCGTTACCACTGCATTTAAATTATTCGTAACATATGCAAAATGAGCAAAGCCAACTTGATGCCCCGACAAGTACCTATTTTCTCCCTCTCCATGGTCGCTTATAGCTATGTAGTGGGTATCATCACCAAAATGGACCCAGCGCCTTGGTTTACCATACCAATCGCCTTGTCCTTCACTTCTAATTGACCAATATGGAAATGCCGCTTGATAAAACGCTAGCATTGAATCGATATCACTTGCGACTAAGTTTACATGTTCTAAATACATAACTTTCCTTATTTGTTTAAGTTGAGGCCACGATAAAACCTCAAGTTAACTTTAGGTAAAGTATTATTTAAAATTAATTTATTTAAATGCAGATAATTATGTTTTAAAAAAGTATGCACTTTCAGGGCTGTACAAAAAACACCCGCATTTATTTGGGGTTTATTGTTTACTTTATGTCAAAAGTCGCTAAAATACGCCGGCTGAAATATACAAACGTTCTTTTACAACCCAAAGGTAACACCATGCATCCAATGTTAAACATTGCGGTTCGCGCTGCGCGTAACGCAGGCAAAATTTTACTTCGCGCTGGCGAAGATTTATCAAAAGTTGAAGTGCAACAAAAAGGCGCTAACGACTTAGTAACTAACATTGATAAAGAAGCCGAAGCCGTAATTCGCGACACAATTTTACAGTCTTACCCTACTCACTCAATTGTTGGTGAAGAACTAGGTGAGCACAAAGGCAAGGATGCAGATTACCAATGGATTGTAGATCCTATCGATGGAACAACTAACTTCATCAAAGGTATCCCTCATTACGCAATCTCTATTGCACTTAAAGTTAAAGGTCGTTTAGACCAAGCAGTTATTTATGATCCAATTCGTGGTGAGCTTTTCACGGCTTCTAAAGGTCAAGGCGCACAACTTAACAGCAAACGTCTTCGTGTAAGCAAAACAACTGTACTTGCGGGTACTGTACTTGCTACTGGTTTCCCTTTCAAAAACAAACATCATATGGATGCATACACTGAAGCATTTAAAGCATTGTTTGTGCATACAGCTGATATTCGCCGTGCAGGTTGTTCTGCTTTAGATATGGCATACGTTGCTGCGGGTCGTGTAGATGGATTTTTTGAAATTGGTTTAAAACCTTGGCACTCTGCTGCAGGCGAGCTTATGGTTAAAGAAGCGGGCGGCATGGTAGTCGATTTTGCTGGTGGTAATAACTATAACCACAGTGGCAATATCATTTGTGGCGCGCCAAAATTGACTCAAGCTATTATTCGTGAAATTCGTCCAGTGTTATCTGAGTCGTTACTTCGCTAATAAACAGCTTATATCAACTACATTGGTATAACTAAAAAAGGAGCTTCAGCTCCTTTTTTTGCACCTAAAAATAAGGATTATCGAGTTTAATTTCGACCGTTTTCCCTTTTGTATAAGGCAGTTTATTTAAATCATCTGCAAAATATTCGTTAAATAAGGCATCAAACTCACCGTTCTCTTGCATCAGCTTTAAACCTTTCTCAATCGCTATAGCTAACTCAGGCTTACTTTTTGTCACAAAATAATAAATACCCGTTGGGTAGCTTATGTATAGGTTGGGCACGACAACAAGGTTACTTTGCTTGTTTTCAATAAGTTCGAAATTAACCTCAATAAATGAGCGAGGAAAATAATCTATTCGCCCACGGCTTGTTAAAGTAAACATGGCTTGGTAATTGGTGAGTGGCCTTACATGTAGCCCGTTGTACGACATGATTCTTGTATCTGGCCAGTTGTGACCTTGCACTGCTGAAAACTCTCCTAGCTGCTCAAGAGTTTTTACGTTTTTAAAACGTGCTACATTTTGTCTATTAGTGAGTAAAGCCCGCTTTCCTATGTAGCCTTTAAATAACGGTATTTTAATAGCTAAAGCAAGCGCTTCTCGTTCTGGGCTGCTCATACTCCAATAAATATCAAGGTCACTGCTTTGCAGGTTTATGAGCTTACGCTTTTGATGTTCTGATATTGGAGTCATCCTAATAACCCCGGGGTAATTTGCGCTTTCGAGTGCTCGAGCTAGTAACTCACTTAAGTACTCTTCTCGGGCATTTTGAGTATCTTGTTTTTGGGCAACACTTATTATCTGATCTTGCGCGATGAGCGCAAAACTCGTAAACAAACTTAATACGCAAACTAAAAACTTTATTGGCAACATAACAATTACCTATTTTTATTTAAATTACCTGCTTATTACTTGCTAGACGCACTACTGCGGGTGCAGGCCCTTTGCGTTTGCAAATAAACAAATAACTATGACGATAACGTTTGGCTTCTTTTTTAGCATCAGTTGCAAGTGCTGCAACTTGGTGGCTGTTTTTACATTGCTGTAAATCAGGCTCAACTAAGCCAATCGATAACGTTAGTAAAGGCACAAATTGCTTTTCTCCTTCACGATTTGTAGCCCAATACCCTTTGCTCTTTATGTGCTCAGGTGTAAAAAATATACGAGACTGGTGTTCAAACTGCTCAATAATGGTATTACATATATCAACAGCGTTGTGCTGATCAAACACCACCATAAAGTCATCGCCACCTATATGTCCTACAAAGTTAGCACTATTTTTACACGCTTGCACTGTTACATCAGCTAATAGTTTAATTACACTGTCGCCGCTAGCGTAACCGTATAAGTCATTAAATTGCTTAAAATGATTTAAGTCTATATACGCGAGTGAAAAAGGATTACTACCTTTTAATCGCTGCTCTATAGCTTCATTAATTGCTACATTACCAGGGAGCATAGTCAGTGGATTAGCATGCTGTGCATGGTGTATTTTTTCTTCGGTTATGTGTTTTAAAATATCGCGAAGCGGCGCTAATCCTAAATAAGCGCTTTCTCTGGTGATTACTATATGGCGGCGAATATCAAAGTCTTGCTCAGTTATTTGCTTACTTACGGTATCGAGTAATTGGTTTTCATCAACGACTAAGGGCTGCTTATCCATAAGTGCAGTAACGGGGCGTTTATCATAAAGAGCATGTCCATAGGGCGCTGCAAAAACCTCTGTTAATTGATCTCTGTGAAGTAACCCTACGGGCTTGTTCTCATTACTTAACACTGCAATGCTTATGAGTGACTTATCTTGCTCAAAGCGTTTATGCGCATCTTTACAGCGAGTGTCGCTGCTTATTGCAGGTTGTGTAATAGATAGGCGGCCTATGGCCATCGATTGATCAAATAATGTATTTGATTGCGTAAATGAAAGAGCTTGTAGTTGCTCTGAGCTAAAGTCTTCACTTGGCTTTATGCTTGGCTTTTCAAGTAAAAACCCTTGTACGTTACTAATGCCTAAGTTTTCTACGAACGTGAGCTCTTCTGGGCGCTCTATCCCTTCGGCAATAACCTGAGTATTAGTGGCTCTGGCCAAAATTGTAATAGATTTCAAAAACTCTTTTTTAACTTCGCTTTGATCACAATGATCAATAAAATAGCGGTCGATTTTTACAAAATCGGGGCATAATTCAGACCATTGTTTTAAGCCTGAATACCCAGCGCCTAAATCATCTATTGCTATAGTAAAGCCAAGTTCTCGGTAATGAGCTATCGTTTTTAATAGCAAAAAACCATCATCTACTTTTTCTTGCTCAGTAACCTCTATAACTACACGATTAGCCGCTAAGTCAAATTGCTCTATTAGGTGCAATGTTTCCCCTTTAGGATGGCAAGGATCAAGTAGTGTTTTAGGGCTTACATTTAAAAATAATTTACCTTGTAGGTTAAGCCTTACAAAGTTTTCAATCGCTTTAGAGCGACATAGTAATTCAAGTTCCGAAATTAAACCTTGCTCATGGGCTACTTTAAATAATGTATTAGGCATTTCTAGCGGGCTATCTTTAGGTCCTCGACTAAGTGCTTCGTAACCTACAATAACTTGATTGCTAATATCAAAAATAGGCTGAAACAGCGTCGTTATTTCACCGCTTTTTAAAATGTACTCTAATACTTTGCGCTGAATCGTCACGTATTTGCCTTACAACTATTTTGATTGGAGCAACAAAGTACCAAGTGTGTATGACACTTTTATTGCGCCTAAAAAAATGCACTCATAAAAAAACCGCTCATAAGAGCGGTTTTTATTAAGTACAAACCTAGTTACGGCATAGCGTCTTGGTCAGCACCTTCTTTTTCTATCACTTCAGGTATTAAATCTTCTTTGCTTACGCCCATTGCTATAGCAACCGAACTTGCAACATAAACAGAAGAATAAGTACCAATAAACACACCAAACAGTAATGCAGTAGCAAAACCATGAATGGTTTGCCCGCCCCATGCAAACAAGGCAATCAATACTAAAATTGTAGTGATTGATGTTACAAGTGTACGATTAAGTGTTTGCGTTAAAGACAAGTCAATAATTTCGATAGTGTCGTCAATGCGTACCTTACGGAAGTTTTCACGGATACGGTCAGATACAACAATAGTATCGTTGAGCGAGTAACCTATTACCGCAAGTATTGCCGCTAATATTGTTAAATCAAACTCTAACCCTAATACCGAAAACAAACCAACTGTAATAATAACGTCGTGTAATAACGCACCTACCGCACCTACTGCAAAGCGCCACTCAAAACGAAATGCAACATAGATTAAGATACAAATAAGCGCAGTTAACATGGCAAGGCCACCCTGCTCTTTTAAGTCTTCACCTACGCTTGGACCAACAAACTCAATACGGCGCATTACTACGCTGTCGTCTGCTTCTTTTAATGCTGCAATTACTTGGTTACCAATTACTTCTGCTTTAACATCGCTTCCACGAGGCGCTAGGCGTACTAAAATTTCTTGGCTTGAACCAAATAACTGTACGGAAGCATCAGCAAAGCCATTTTCGGCTAGTACATTACGTACCTTTTTAAGATCTGCAGGCTGTGAAAAGCCCACCTCTACTGCGGTACCGCCAGTAAAGTCTAAGCCAAAGTTTAAGCCTTTAACAAAAATTGACGCAAGCGACGCTATTATCAATAGCGTCGAAAAGCCCATAGCCACTTTACGAAGAGACATGAAACGAAGGGTTCTGCTACCCAAACTTAAAATTTGCATGTCTGCTCCTTAAATTGAAAGTTTATCAACACGTTTACCGCCAATAATAAAGTTGATTACCGCACGGGTACCAACAATAGCTGTAAACATTGAAGTTAAAATACCAATTGCTAATGTAACCGCAAAACCTGCAATTGGGCCTGTGCCCACTGCAAATAATATAATGGCAGCAATTAGTGTGGTGATATTGGCATCAAATATAGTGCTAAATGCGCTATCGTAACCAAAATGAACCGCTTGTTGAGGGCTACGGCCATCGGCCAGCTCTTCGCGAATACGTTCAAAAATCAGTACATTAGCATCTACCGCCATACCTACGGTTAATACAATACCGGCAATACCTGGCAAGGTTAATGTAGCGCCAGGAATAAGCGACATTACACCAACAATTAGTACTAAGTTAGCCGCGAGCGCCAAGTTAGCTACTAAGCCAAAGCCTTTGTAGTAAATAAGCATAAAGGCAAGTACAAACGCAAAACCAAGTGCAACAGCTGTCATACCTGCTTCAATGTTTTCTTGCCCTAGGCTTGGCCCTACTGTGCGCTCTTCTACTATTTGAATTGGAGCAACAAGTGCACCCGCTCTAAGTAATAAGCTTAAGTTATGCGCTTCAGCTGGGTTATCGATACCTGTAATGCGGAATGAGCGATCAAGGCGAGCCTGAATAGTCGCAACGTTAATAACTTCTTCTACCTTAATTGGTGGAAGCGCCTTACCGTTCTCATCCTTTTTACCCGATGGCTTGTATTCAATAAATACTGTGGCCATACGTTTACCAATAGCACGTTTGGTAAAGGCATTCATTTTTGCCCCACCTTTGCTATCTAAGGTAATACTTACTTGTGGACGTTGGTATTCGTCACTACCTGATTGCGCGCCAGTAATATGACTACCTTCAAGAATAATACGTTTTTTAAGTACTACAGGGTAACCGTCGCGGCTCATGATCATTTCAGTACCCGCTGGGATACGACCTTGAGCAGCTGCGCTTGGATCGGCGTTTTCGTCTACTTCACGAAACTCAAGCGTTGCTGTAGCGCCTAAAATTTCTTTAGCGCGAGCGGTATCTTGAACACCTGGTAATTGCACAATAATACGCTCAGCACCTTGGCGCTGTACGTTTGGCTCTGCAACACCAATTTGGTTGATACGGTTACGAATAATCGTTTCATTTTGCTTAATTGCGTAGTCACGAATTTCTTTAAGCTTTTGCTCACTCATGGTGGCAAAAAATGCTTTATCGTTGCTGCTATCATCAATGTAAACATTTAATGGGTAACGAGATTCTAATAAACGCTCTGCAGCGTCTTTATCATCTTCGGTACGCATTTCTACACGCATACGCTCAGAGCCAGCTACACGGCGAACACTACGGTAACGTAGTTTTTCTTCGCGTAAATCGCTTCTAAAGTCTTGTTCCATTTGCTCAAGCTGGTTATCAACCGCAGTTGCCATGTCGATTTCCATGGTGAAATGTACGCCACCACTTAAATCAAGACCTAGCTTCATTGGGTTACCACCGAGTGATTTTAACCAAGTAGGTTGAGCCGGAGCCATATTAATAGCAGAAACGTAATCGTCACTTAATGAATCACGCAATAAGTCTTGCGCTTTAAGTTGCTCTTCAACATTTTTGAAACGAACAAGTATTTGTCCATCTTCAAGCTTAGTTGATTTAACAGTTACGTTATGTTTTTTGAGGGTTGCGTTTACTTTGTCTACAACAGCGAGGTCTACATCGGCACCTTTAGCACCCGAAACTTGAATGGCCGGATCGCGACCATACAAGTTTGGAGAAGCATATAAAACGCCAATAGCTACCACAGCTAAAACAAGTAAATACTTCCAAACTGGAAACTTGTTTAACACGGGGTCGTCCTTATTATTTTTATAGCGACTTCATTGTGCCTTTTGGCAATACTGCAGATACTGCAGATTTTTGTACTGTTACTTCAGCTTGCTCGTTTAATGAGATAACGATGAAATCTTTATCTTCAGTAATCTTCACAATTTTACCTACTAAACCACCTTGGGTAAGTACTTCATCACCTTTAGCCATCGCGCTCATTAAGCTTTTGTGTTCTTTAACGCGCTTAGCTTGTGGGCGGTAGATTAAAAAGTAAAAAACTAAACCAAAAATTGCTAACATTATTAGCATTTCCCAGCCACCACCGGCTGCAGGTTGACCAGCTGCTGCGTGTGCATTTGAAATAAATAAACTCATGATACTTCCTCTTTAATTTTAAAGTTTAATTTGTTGTCTCTACAAGCTCTGGCACTTCTTGGCCTCGGCGAGCATAAAAATCTTGTACAAATTCTTCTAATTTACCTTCGCTAATTGCATTACGTAAACCTTCCATAACACGTTGATAGTAACGTAAGTTATGAATAGTGTTTAGTCGCGCACCTAAAATTTCATTACATTTATCAAGGTGATGCAAGTATGCACGCGAGTAATTAGTGCAGGTATGGCAATCACACTCAGGATCAAGTGGGCCTGTATCTGTTTTGTGCACTGCGTTACGGATTTTAACAATACCAGTGGTAATAAATAAGTGACCATTACGCGCATTACGCGTAGGCATTACACAGTCAAACATATCAATACCACGGCGAACCGACTCAACTAAGTCCTCTGGTTTGCCTACACCCATAAGGTAGCGTGGTTTGTCTTCAGGCATTTTGTACGCGCAATGATCAAGAATATTCATCATTTCGTTTTTAGGTTCACCTACTGATAAACCACCTAACGCGTAACCATCAAAACCAATTTCTTCTAAACCTGCTTGTGATTGTGCACGTAATTCTGGGTACATACCACCTTGAATAATACCAAATAACGCAGATGGATTATCACCATGACCTTCTTTTGAGCGCTTAGCCCAGCGAAGAGATAGTTCCATTGAGTCTTTTGCTTCTTTTTCAGTAGCAGGGTATGGCGTACATTCGTCAAAAATCATTACGATATCTGAGCCTAAATCGCGCTGTACTTCCATCGATTTTTCTGGTGACATCATAATTTCATCACCATTTACAGGCGACTGAAATAAAACACCTTCTTCGGTAATTTTACGCATTGCGCCAAGGCTGAATACTTGGAAGCCGCCAGAGTCGGTTAGAATAGGGAAATCCCAGTTCATAAAATCATGTAAATCACCGTGTTGTTTGATGATTTCAGTACCTGGGCGAAGCATTAAATGAAAAGTATTACCTAAACAAATTTGTGCGCCAGTGGCTTTAACTTCGTCCGGAGTCATACCTTTTACAGTACCGTATGTACCGACAGGCATAAATGCGGGTGTTTCTATTACACCACGGTCAAAAATCAAGCGGCCGCGGCGCGCTTTTCCGTCAGTACGGTCTAATTCAAATTTCATATCATCCTCAATGTCGGAAAAACAGTCCAACAAGCTATAATTTAACCGCTCGATTCTACCCTTTTTACCTCGCTAATACTATTAGCTGCGGTAAATTCAGTTATGCCAATTACCATAAACAAAAACCCCAGCAACTAAGCTGGGGTTTTTGACATATTCGACTGAGTATTAAACAACAATTTGTTACTTGCGTGTTAAAAACATCGCATCACCATAACTAAAAAAGCGGTACTGCTGTTCTATTGCCGTATTGTAAGCACCCATAATATTGTCTTGGCCGCTAAATGCACTCACTAGCATTATTAGCGTTGACTCAGGCAAGTGAAAATTAGTAACCATGGCATCAACAACATTAAACTGATAACCCGGAAAAATGAAAATATCTGTATCACCAAAGTAACTATCTAATTTGCCACCATGAATTTTAGCCGCCGATTCTAATGAACGCACTGAGGTTGTACCAACTGCAATTACACGCCCGCCATTTGCCTTAGTTTGCGCAACTGCTTGTACTACGTCGTCAGGTACTTCTATGTACTCAGAGTGCATTACATGCTCATCAACACTATCTACACGTACTGGCTGAAATGTACCAGCACCTACGTGTAACGTAACAAAGGCCATATTTACGCCTTTATTTTTAAGCGCAGCCATAAGCTTATCGTCAAAGTGCAAACCCGCTGTGGGTGCTGCTACTGCGCCTGGCTTTTCGCCATATACGGTTTGGTAGCGTTCTCTATCGGCTTCGGTATCTGGGCGGTCAATGTATGGCGGTAATGGCATGTGGCCAATGTCGTTTAATATATCCAGCACATTTTGATTGCGATCAAATTCAAGCTCAAACAAGGTATCGTGTCTTGCGATCATTGTTGCTTTTGCTTTGCCTTCTAAAATAACTTCGTTACCAGGCTTTAGTGATTTACTAGCACGCACATGAGCAAGTACTCGGTGCTCATCAACAACACGCTCTACAAGTACTTCTACTTTACCGCCTGACGCTTTTTGACCAAACATACGCGCCGGAATAACTCGGGTATTGTTAAATACCAGTAAGTCACCTTCGTTTACTAAATCAAGCACGTCACTAAATACTTTATGCTCAACCTGGCCTGTTGGGCCATCTAGAGTAAGTAAGCGGCTGCTAGTTCTATCCGCTTTTGGAAAGCGTGCAATTAATTCATCGGGTAATTCAAAGCTAAAGTCAGCCACGCGCATAATTTTGTAATCCACATCATTTAAAATCGCGCCAAGTTTATATGTATCGGATGTTAAGCTCAAGAAATCAGCCAAACTTATAGTACCTTAGTCGCATTTTAGTGGTTAAATTTCCTTGTTCTTATGATTAAATATCATTATTCTTGTTTGGTTAAATTATTGTTATTTATATTTGAGGGTTCAAAACGTGGCAGACCAGCTAAAATTGCTTATATTAAACGCAAGTAGTGCTGAACGCCATGCGATTAGAGCCACCCTTGAAAGCTTACATGTATTTACTTTTATAGATGCACAAGACAGCCAACAAGCTTTAAGACTATTAAAACAACAACCTGTCGATATTATAATTACAGGTCTTAATGTTGGTAAAATTGATGGTTGGCGCTTTTCAAGAATGATCCGCTCAGGATTATTAAAAACCCCAAAAAATACTCCTATTTTACTTATTCCACCTATTTATTGTGAACGCATAGCAGAAACCACAGCAAGAAGTTACGGCATAGATGCGGTATTACCGTTTGAGCATAAAGACATGTTGCCGCAAGTACTCGCTAATGTACTTTCTACCCATTTAGAAAAAAGTAGCAGGCTAAATTTATTACTTTTAGAGCCAATTCAAGAAACCGCAGACACTATTAGCGAGCAACTAAAGCTAAACTTTGCCATTACACATGTTACAACGGCCAAAGCCGCTCTTAATGCATACAATCAGCAGCAGTTTTCAATTGTGCTGCTTGATGCAACCTCTTCTAGCGCTCAAAGCTCAAGCTTATTAGTTGAAGAAATACTTCAACATAATTCTAAACAAGCCATTGTAACAATTATAGAAAGTGATGATGCCGATTACGCAGAACAGCTTTTACTCTCAGGCGTTACCGACTTTATTAGAGCACCGTACGACCCTTCATTTTTAAATAAAGTGTGTGATCATGCTGCTCGCCGTGAAGACTTTATGGTCAGCTACGCAGAGTTTGCTCATAAAGTAGAGCAGTTAAGTGTTAGTGAAGTGCGTTATAAAGAGCTGTTTTCGGCGCATCAGCGTATTTTGTTACATCTAAACACCGTAGTGCTAGAGCTTGATCAACAAGGGTTGATCCGCTTTATTAATCCCGCATGGGAAGCATTAAGTGGCTTTGGTGTAAAATCAACACTGCAAAAGTCACTTAGTGATTACTGTAGTTTGGATGATAAGCAAAAGCTTACCCATACGATTAACGATATTTTAAATGGTGGCCAGCAGCAACAACAAATAGAAGTGAAGCTAAGCCATAAAAATGGCAATCTGATTTGGGTTGAGTGTCGACTTCAGTTAATTAAAAATAGCCGAAATAACGCAACGATAACGGCCACTATCGATAATATACATGAGCGAAAACAAGCAGAACTTCAGCTTCGTCATTTAGCACACCACGACCCACTAACAGGCTTACATAATCGCTATTACTTTGACCAGCAACTCAACAAAATATGCCAAGATAAGTACACTTACGAAGGTGTAGAACATGCTGTTATATATATTGACCTGGACCACTTTAAAATAATTAATGACAGCAAAGGGCACCATCAGGGCGATATTGTACTAAAAGAAGTGGCGCAGCTATTTAAAGCGAATATTGGCGATGATCACCTAGTATGTCGAATTGGCGGGGACGAGTTTGCGGTGATCCTCACCGATATAAACTTACTTGACGCTCACCTTATTGCCGAAGGTGTGTGTAGCGCCATAGAAAAGCATTCATTTAAATCTGAAGATCAAATATACACAATTAGCTGCTCTATTGGTTTGACTCAAATAACGCCACAAAATTGCGACCCTAATGAATGCTTAAAACAAGCTGATATTGCGCTATATATTGCTAAAAACTTAGGGCGAAATTTAGTACATTGCTACTCAAAAGAGGATGCACAAAACAACACTTTGCAATCTGGGCTCGAGTGGGGGCACGAAATTAGACAAGCCCTAAAACAAGACCAAATAGAACTACACTACCAACCTATTTGGGACTTTAAAGAAAACAAAGTAGCCTACTTTGAAGCATTACTTCGTTTAAAACATAATGGTGAGCTGATTTACCCTAATCAATTTATCCCTTCATTAGAAATGCTAAACGATACATTTATGATGGACCAATGTGTTGTACGTAATGCTATTGCTTGCGTTGCAAAACATCCTGAGCTTAATCAAGTTGCAATTAACCTATCGGCACAATCATTTTTAGATGAGCGCTTATTACCTTTAATCGAATCAAACCTAGAGAAATACCAAGTACCACCAACGCGCATAATTTTTGAGATTACCGAGTCAGCGAGTATCAATAATTTAAAAGCAACGCGCAAAATGATAGAAAAGCTCAATAAACTTGGCTGTCACTTCTCTATTGATGACTTTGGCACAGGCTTTAGCACCTTTAACTATTTAAAACAGTTACCAGCTCAGCACGTAAAAATTGACGGCTCGTTTGTCAGTGACATGCTTAACGACCCTATAGATTTGGCACTCGTTAAGGCTATAAACGATATAAGCCGCTCCTTAGACAAACGCTCTGTTGCTGAATATGTTGAAAATAAAGAGATATTTTTTGCCCTAAAAGAGATAGGCGTAGATTATGGCCAGGGTTACTTTATTGCCCGCCCAATACCTGTTGAAAAAATTAAAGATGAGCTTGAAAAAATCTCAAAAAATAAAACGTTTTACCAACAATAAGCTAGCTACTAATAAACAAGATTGAACAATTTTAAGCATTTTATTACTATCAATTTTACCTTTCTTGCCTATACTTTCAGTATCACATAAATGATGTCGTGTTATTTTATGTATTTCACTTTAAAAACATGACATTACCTTTTGACGACGTAGTGCTGTCGTTTATAGTGGCTTTTAAAGCGATTTAGCTTTTAAGGAGAAAGGTATGACACAGCTAGTTATATTATTACTGATTATACACTTTGCAATTGCGTATCAATGTTATCGATACGCACATATCAAAGGCTACCCCGTTAAAGTATTTACGACATTGGGCTGCGTGCCCTACTTTAACTTAGTGGTTTGGATTTATTTATTATTTTTACCAGAGCTTGAACCTTTCGAAAGCCATGTGCAAAATCAAAAGCAGCCATTATAGGCTGCTTTTTGCATTATTTTAGCTCTAAATAATCTAAGCTACATTGGCGCTTTAAAAACACCTCTAGCTGTTGGCTAAATAGCCTAAAGTCGCGAATTCGACCCGTGGTTTTGCGCCATAGAATACCAATATCTCGATAGGCATCGCTTGGCGATGGCGTTGCAACCATATCTTTATTTTCAAGTATTCCTGCATTAATTGCCATTTGAGGTAAAAATGTCACGCCGAGTTGATGCTCAACCATACTGAGTAATGTATGTAAGCTTGCAGCTTCAAAAGGGTTAATACAGCTTGAGCGGTTTAAGTGGCACGCACTTAGCGCATGCCCCGTCATACAATGCTCTCGCTCTAATAAAAACACACTTGCATCAGGCAATAAATTAAAATCCTCTACGCCTTTTGCTTGAGTGTAATCTTTGTGGTGCACTAAGCTAAAATGGTCTTTAGCCAAAATTTGAGTATGGAATTTTTCAGTTTGATACGGCAATGCAAGTAATGCTAAATCAATATGTCCATGCTCTAGCTTATCGAGTAGTTTGTCGCTGGTATCTTCAACGAGTACTAGCTCTAAATCACAAAAGGTTTGCTTGCAAAAATGATACAAAGGCGCAGCTATAAAACTTGCGATAGTAGGTATAACACCCACTGTTAACTTACCACTAAGTGGTGTTAAAAAGCTTTTTGTCAGCTCTTTTAAGCTAATAGTATCGTTTATTATTTTACGAGAGCGCTCAACAACCTCTTCACCAATACTGGTAAACATTAAGCTTCGGTTTTCGCGCTCAATTAGCTGGCAACCTAGTGTTTCTTCAAGGTTTTGAATTGCACTACTTAATGTAGATTGGCCAATAAAGCAAGCGCTGGCAGCTCTGCCAAAGTGTTGATGTTGATGAACAGCTAATAAATATTGCAGCTGCTTAATACTTGGAAGATTAGTCATTTTTTCTTTCCACAAATAAAAAGACCCCAACACCTAGGGCGTTGAGATCTTTTCAAGCTAAAAGTCTTTGAGTACTTTTTTATTAAACCCCAAACGCGGTTCTTAGTACGTAGAAAATAACAATAGCAAGGGCAGCGCCAACTGGCAACGTAATTACCCAAGAAACTACAATGTTTCTGATAACGCCCATGTTAAGTGCACCAATACCACGTGCCATACCTACACCTAACACAGCACCAACTAAGGTTTGTGTAGTAGAAATTGGCATACCAGTACCCGATGCAATAACAACGGTAGAGGCAGCAGCTAATTCAGCAGCAAAACCACGGCTCGGTGTTAAATGTGTAATGCCTTCACCAATCGTTTTAATTACTTTTTTGCCTAAAATAGCAAGACCCGCAACAATACCAAAACCACCAAGAGGTAGAATCCACCATGCAATAGCGGCTTTCTTAGCTATTTCACCATTGTTTTCAACAATATTTACAACTGCAGCTAATGGACCGATTGCATTAGCTACATCGTTAGATCCATGCGCAAACGCCATACAACACGCCGTTAATACCATTAATACCGCAAATACTTTTTCAACGTTATTAAACTGCATTTGCTTATCAGCTTTAGGATCAATATTTAATCGCGCAATAGCAATTTTACCAATAATAGCCACTATTACTGCTACAGCAATTGCAAGGGCGTAACCCTCTACTGAACCAATATTAATACCTACATGCTTTAAACCTTTTTTAATGGTTACTAGCGCCATAATAAAGCCCGCTAAGCCCATATAAAGTGGTACATAGCGTTTAGCATTTTTAAGTGGTGCATCGGTATCAAAAATTAGTTTTTGTGCACTCATAAATATTAAGTATGCAATAAAGCCCGATATAGCTGGCGTTATAATCCAACTACCAACAATACCACCTACTTTATTCCATTGAATTGCCTCTGTACCAACTGCAACTAACGCAAAACCAATGATAGCACCAATGATTGAGTGGGTAGTTGATACCGGCCAGCCTAAAAATGAGGCAATTAATAGCCAAGTACCCGCTGCAAATAACGCAGAGATCATACCTAAAACCATTAAATCAGGGAGTGCAGCAAATGGAGCAGCATCAATAATTCCTTTACGAATCGTTGATGTAACCTCACCACCGGCTAAATAAGCCCCTGCAAATTCAAAAACCATCGCAATAAAAATTGCTTGTTTGATTGTAAGTGCTTTCGAACCTACTGAAGTACCCATCGCATTAGCAACGTCGTTCGCGCCAATACCATAAGCCATAAAAAAGCCAACTGCTGCGGCAATTAAAATTAATACCGTGCCGTAAGATGCAATGATATCCATTGTGTAACCTTAATCTTTCGTGTTTGAACTGATTTTAAATTAACGAGCTAACATCAGCTCAAGACGTGATCCTACGCGCTCTGCAATATCTGCAAGCTCGCCAACCCATTCAATAATTTTGTATAAAAACATTACATCAATTGGGTTTAGCTCACCTTCTACATCACGTAGTTGGCGGCGTACTTTTATTTGCATATCATCCGTGTCTTGTTCTATTGCATCCAATTCTACGAGCATTTTTTCTACTAAGGTCACTTCACGACCTTTAAAGCCCGTTTCTAGTAATTCTTCTAACTCATTTATTGCTTTAGAGGCTTGTTTAGTAGCATCTACACAGCGAGTTAAATAAGCTAAAAAGTCTGCTTGCATTACTTTAGGAATAGTCATTTCACGACCAATCACTCGTCCTGCAATATCTTTTGCTTTATTGGCAATTTTATCTTGTTGAGTTACTAATTCGAGCAGATCTGTACGTTCTACCGGCATAAATAAACCGCGCGGTAACTGTAAACGTATATCTCTTTTCATATCATCAGCTTCACGCTCTAAATTACGAATAGTGATGCGAAGCTCTTCTGCTTGTTCCCACTCTTCTTTAAATACGTGATTAAAAAAAGGTATCAAAGCTTTACTAGCTTGATGCACTTTATTGATGTGTTCTTCCATTGGTTTGATAGGAGATTTTGCAAATACTCCTAAAAACGCGTTTGTAGGCATAACTGACCCTTTAATCAAATTGATATGCTTTGCAGCATGAATTTTACAGTATTAACCACGATTGTGAACGCTTTTTATTATTTCACCATGGCTAACAATGCATAAAGCGGCACCAAGCCGCTTTAGTAAAAAAGAATGATAGATAAAATCTTATAAAGATTTTTCTATATCTTCTTGAGATGTATGACGAATATCTTTACCGTTAACAAAATAAATGATGTATTCAGCAATGTTTTGGCAACGGTCACCAATACGCTCTAACGAACGCACAGACCACACTAAATCCATAATTTTAGGAATTGAGCGTGGGTCTTCCATCATATAAGTCATTATTTGACGTGTGATCGCTTCGTATTCACGGTCAACTTTTGCATCTTCTTTGTGTACTTCAAAGGCGCGCTGTACATCCATACGCGCAAATGCATCAAGTACGTCGTGTAGCATTTTTAAAACTTGGCGACCCATGTTTTCAATATTTACTAATAAGTCTTGTTGATCTTTAGTAAATGAATCAAGTGCAACTTTAGCAATTCGCTCAGCTTCATCGCCAATACGCTCTAAATCTGCAATCGTTTTTGCAATAGCTATAACTAAGCGCAAATCGCTCGCAGCAGGTTGGCGACGCGCAATAATACGCGTACATTCTTCATCAATGCTTACTTCCATCGCATTAACTTTATAATCGTTTTGGCGCACCTTTTGTGCAAGCTCAGCATCGTTACGGCTTACAGCGTCAAGTGCACTGTTAAGTTGTTGCTCAACTAAGCCACCCATGTTTAAAACATGGTTACGTACATTTTCTAGCTCTTGGTTGAAGCGACCAGAAATATGTTTATTAATATTATGTTCCATAATTACCTTCTCTTAAATTCATCAACAACACTAAAACAATCACTAGCCGTAACGGCCTGTAATGTAGTCTTCTGTTTTCTTTTTGCTAGGCGTTGTAAATAAGGTATTTGTGTCTGAGTATTCAATCAGCTCACCCATGTACATAAAAGCGGTTTGATCAGATACACGCGCTGCTTGTTGCATGTTATGTGTAACAATAACAACGGTAAACTTGTTCTTTAAGTCGTTAATTAGCTCTTCAATAACCAAAGTAGAAATTGGATCAAGTGCTGATGTTGGTTCATCTAACAGCAGTACTTCTGGCTCAATAGCAATAGAGCGAGCAATAACTAAACGTTGTTGCTGACCACCCGATAGCCCAAATGCACTATCGTGTAATCTGTCTTTTACTTCATCCCATAAAGCAGCACCGCGTAGTGATTGCTCTACCACTTCATCTAATTTACGTTTTTCTTTGATGCCTTGTAAGCGTAGGCCATAAACCACATTTTCATAAATTGATTTAGGAAATGGGTTAGGCCGTTGAAACACCATCCCCACGTTACGACGAAGCGCTGCAACATCTACACTTTTATCGTAAATGTTTTGGCCATGCAGTAATATTTCACCTTCAATACGACAAATATCAACTAAATCATTCATACGGTTAATACAACGAAGTAATGTTGATTTACCACAGCCCGATGGCCCGATAAACGCGGTTACCTGCCCTTTTGGGATGTTCATATTAACGTTACTTAATGCTTGCTTATCACCATAGTAAAGATCAAGGTTTTTAATCTCTAACGCTTTTTGGTCGTCAGTTAAGTTTTCTAGGTCTAATTTTTGACCTATATTAGCTTGGTTTACTTGTGGAGCGACTGTAATCATGTTTGTTACCTATAAAATCTTTACTAATTAGTGTTCAAGCGATCTAAATTTTTCACGTAAGTGATTACGTATACCAATCGCAGTTATGTTGAGGGTAATAATCACCGACACTAATAAAAAGGCCGTTGCATATACCAGCGGACGCGCCGCTTCAACATTAGGGCTTTGAAAGCCTACATCGTAAATATGAAAGCCTAAGTGCATGAACTTTCTATCTAAGTGAAAATAAGGGAAGTTGCCATCAAGTGGTAACGTAGGAGCCATTTTTACCACACCTACAAGCATAAGTGGTGCAACTTCACCGGCCGCTCGAGCAACTGCAAGTATTAAACCTGTCATTATTGCTGGGCTTGCCATAGGAATAATTATACGCCATAAGGTTTCAACTTTAGTTGCACCAAGCGCTAACGAACCATCACGTACGGTACTTGGAATACGCGATAAACCTTCCTCGGTTGATACAATAACAACCGGTAGAGTAAGAATAGCTAATGTAAGCGCAGACCACATAACACCTGGCGTACCAAATACTGGTGTAGGTGATGCCTCAGGGTAGAACAACTGATCTAAGCTGCCACCTAGCATATATACAAAAAAGCCCAGTCCAAATACACCGTAAACAATAGAAGGTACACCCGCAAGGTTAATTACCGCTATACGAATCATCTTAGTCACTGCGTTTTTAGCGGCGTACTCGTGTAAGTATATTGCTGCTACCACACCAAAAGGCGTTACGATTACAGCCATTAACATAACCATAAATACAGTACCAAATATAGCAGGGAATACACCGCCTTCGGTATTTGCTTCACGTGGGTCGTCTGATACAAACTTACCTAGTTGCACAAAGTAATGACCAAGCTTTGCAAAAAAGCCCATATCGTTTGGAAACCAAACATCAAGTACTTGATACATCGGAATAGTAACTACTTCACCGCGCATATCTTTTACAGTTACATGGTCTCGTTTGGCTTGCTTGCGTAGTGCAAATAAATCTTTTTCAAGCACTGCATATTCTGCACGTAAATCCGCTCGTGCTTGAGCAAGCTCTGCTACCCGTTCATCTGTTAATGCGTCATCAAGCAGGTAACCTTTTTCTTTTAAACGAAGACGCTCAAGCTCATAGTTTATATGGCCAATGTCACCATTTTGTAAATCAAGCGCTTCATCGTTTAAGTCTACGGCACGCTCTACAAGTTCATGCAGGGCTTCAATTTTATCGCCTTCAACAGGTTTACCATCTTTAATTACACTTTCAACGTAACCATAAAAGTTACCATTTTTACTACGCTCGAATACAGCAAGCGTTGCCGGCGTTGTTTTATTTGTAATGTCGGTTTCTAGTATCCAACGAAAATCTAAATCTACGTATTCACGGTTACCCGTTTTGATAAGTAGGCGCTCTACTTCGTCTTTTTTGAACCCACTTACATCAATACCTGTTGCCGCTAAGCGTGCTTTTGGTACTAATTCACGGTCGTAAATTTCGCCTATTACGGTTTGTTTTGAAATAGACCCTTCAAGCTCAAATTGTACAACCTCAGAAGGCCAGAAAAAACTTAACCCTTTCCAGGCTATCATTGCTAATAAACCTAAAACCGAAATCAAGCTAATGCTTACTGCACCACCTGTCATCCAAATCCAAGGAGAACCAGACTTAAACCACTGCTTTACCATGTCGTGTCTCTCCACTTACATTGAGCTGTATTTTTCACGCAGTTGCTGACGAACAAACTCAGCCACTGTGTTGAAAATAAAGGTGAATATGAATAATACAAAGGCAGCTAAGAACAATATTCTATAGTGCGAGCTGCCAACTTCTGACTCTGGCATTTCTACTGCAATGTTTGCTGCAAGCGTACGCATACCTTGGAAAATACTCCAATCCATAATAGGTGTGTTACCTGTAGCCATTAATACAATCATGGTTTCACCTACTGCACGGCCAAGTCCCATCATTACAGCAGAGAAAATACCAGGGCTTGCTGTAAGAAGTACCACACGTACAAGCGTTTGCCACTGCGTTGCACCTAGAGCAAGCGAGCCATTCGATAAGTGTTTAGGTACACTAAATACGGCATCTTCAGCAATCGAAAATATAGTAGGAATAACGGCAAATCCCATCGCAATACCAACAACTAATGAATTACGTTGGTCAAACGTCATACCAAGTTCATTTGTTAAGTATTGACGTACATTGCCATCAAACATCCAAAGCTCTACTGTTTCGCTCATCGCGAACGAGAACCAACCAACTAATAGAACAACTGGAATCAATAGTATTGAATGTGAACCTTCAGGGATTTTATGGCGAATACTCGACGGTAGCTTAGTCCAACCCAATGCGGTAGCTAAAATACCAAGCGGCAACAATACCAGCAGCCCGACAATAGCCGGCAAGTGCTCTTCAATTAATGGAGCTAACCAAAGACCCGCTAAAAAGCCTAAAATAACCGTAGGAAGAGCTTCCATTATTTCAACTGTAGGCTTAACTACTTTACGTAACTCGCTCGACATAAAGTAAGCCGTATAAATAGCGGCAGAAAGCGCAATAGGTACTGCAAACAACATCGCGTAAAGCGCTGCTTTTAACGTACCAAACGAAATTGGTACTAATGAAAATTTAGATTCAAAGTCATCACTTGCAGAAGTTGACTGCCAAATATAACCCGGCTCAGGATAACCTTCGTACCATACTTCTTGCCATAAAGCAGACCAAGTCACTTCTGGGTGCTCATTATGAATTTCAAGTACCGTTAATTTGTTATCAGCAAGTATGAGCGCTGCGTTTGAACGCGGTGCAATTGCAAAATTTTCTATAGCGCCTTCACTTACCTTCCCTTGCCAAAGTTTTGCTTCGCTGGTTGTATAATAAACACCTAGCTCACCATTACTGCTCGTAGTAAAGAAAGTACGACGATAAAACTCAGTAAATACATTGAGTTTGCTTTGCTTAGTTGTTTCAAACGAACGTATTTTTTGATATTCACGTCCCGCATCTGTATTTACTTCAAACCACTGCGACACTTCACCGTTATCATTTGCAAGCATTAACGAGTTTGCACCCGCAAGAAGCTGTGCTGATACTATATTTGCGTTTTCTTCATTCGCTGAAAGTAACTGTATCTGCTCTACGTCATCTGGGTAGCGCGTATCATAAACATAAATTTGATTAGCTGAACGAACAAAAGTCCGTGTTGTATCCGGCGAAATTAATAGCTCATCAACACGGCCTTCAATATTTAGCTCGGTACGCTCTACAACCCATTCAACTTCACCGGTAAACATGTTTTCTTCAGCAACAAAACTACTAAACAATATGCGCTTGTCTTCGGTAAGTGCTACAACGGCTGTTTTGTCTTCGTAATGGCTAAATGCAAAGCGCTTAATAGCTGCACCTTGCTCATCAACTTCAAGTGCCATTTCTCCAAGCGGAAAATCTAAACGAGGTGTTAGTTTGCGCTCGTTATTTGGAAAGGTAACCAAAAATTTAGGTGCAACAACCATTACGCTGCCGTTTTCTAAACCATACGCATAATGCCCCTGAAAAGGAGCGCTGGTTGCAAAACTAGTAGCATCGCTTGGTAATTGCGCATCAAGTGCTTTGAGCTTTTTACCAAAACTGCCTGAGTCAACACTGTAAAAATCAACTTGCCCTTGCTTACTTAGTAAGTAGGCAACTTCAGTTTGTTCTTCAACACCTAAACCTGCAATTTGCTGCGAGTTAGTTACATTGAAGCTGTCGCGCTTTTCTACTTTTGCTGATTCAAAAATTGGCTGAACTACATAAAGAAGGTAGAAAAATATCAATAGCAGCGCTATTAATACCATTACCCCACCTGCGGTTATGCCAAACTTGGCAAACCGATCTTTAAATAGACGGCTTCGATCCGTATTAAAAGTCGGTTTATTCGGATTTGAAGTCATCAAAACACCCTTTAATCTTAACGTTGGCGAAATTATATTTCATCAAGATGACAGTAATGTTACAGCGGTAACATTTAAGCTCTCAAATTAGGGTATCTAGTTATAAACTAACCAAATGGTCAGTTTATTTAAAATTTAAACCTTACAGAGTGAACTAAATTGTAAAATAATTGGACAAAGTATTTATCGGGGTCAATACTTAAAACGCACCTAATAAATAGAAATTGCAATGGGTTGGGCACTTTTAAGCTGTTTAAAACTAGTAGGCAAGTTTAAACTTTACGCCTTTTGTAATAGCAAATAATATATTTCTAAATCACACTTTTAATATCACACTTAATGCCTACGCATTTACTTTTTGGGGCTTAAATAAGAGAATTATTTATGAAGCAGTTGGTTATAACGATTTTGGGGCAAGACCGCCCGGGTTTAGTAGAGAGCATCTCATCAGTCGTATTAGAAAATCATGGTAACTGGCTTAGTAGTAATTTAAGTCATTTACTCGGGCATTTTGCTGGCATTATACAACTAGAAGTTGCTGAGGAGCACTTCCAGTCATTGCAAAATGCACTTAATACACTACCAAAATTAGATGTAAGAATAGAAACAGGTAATACCGAGGTAGAGCCAAGCGCACTTGAGCAACTTAACTTAGTTATTACGGGTAACGACCGACCTGGTATTGTGCAGGAGCTCGCAAGTGTAATTCGCCATAAAGGCGCTAACATTACACATTTAAATTCAAGGCAACAAAGCGCCCCTAATTGGGGAGTACCAATATTTAGTGCCGTTGCAACCGTAACTTTACCAAGTGGAATGGATAAAGATGAAGTAATTTACGCACTCGAAGCCATTACTAGTGACCTAATTGTTGACGTAGAGGAACCATAATTCACCTGTGCGTGTCACAAATGTGACACGCATGTCATGTTAATGTCATCAATCTGCACTATATTTTATTTTGTATCTAACTATGGAATAAAGTATGAACGCCCATACCGAACAAACTCAAGCCGTCGAGTACTTTGCTAAAGAGCTAAGTTGGCTGTCGTTTAACGAACGCGTATTGCAAGAAGCAAAAGATAAGAATAACCCCATTATTGAACGCATGCGTTTTTTAGGCATTTTTTCTAATAACCTCGATGAATTTTTCAGAGTTAGGGTTGCCGATGTTAAGCGTCGTATTTTATTGAATAAGCTTCCCGATGCTAATTTTGAAGAAGACGAAGTACTTCTAAGCCAAATACAAAAAAAGGTATTACAGCTTGGCAAAAAGTTTAATCAAATTCATCAACAAATTTTAAACGACCTAACCATCCACAACATCCATGTAGATCGCCCCGAAAAGTTGACTGAGTTTCACCTAAATTGGTTAAAAAACTATTTTCACGACAACGTATTACAGCATATATCCCCTATTCTACTCGACGAAAATAAAGACTACTCAGATTACATAAATGACACTATGACCTATCTGTTCGTAGAAATGAGTGATGAGAAAAGTCACTTTGCTATGCTTGAAGTACCTACAGATCGGGTTCCTCGCTTTATAATATTACCGCCAGAAAAAACACGTCGTCGTAAAACAATAGTGATGCTAGATGACGTGATTTCATATTTTTTAAATGACGTATTTAGTAATTTTTTTAACTTTGAAACTATTCAAGGGCACGCAATAAAACTAACTCGTGATGCCGAATATAATCTTGATGATGAGCTAGAAGAAGGCTTGCTTGATAAAATGTCTAAGGGACTAAAGCAGCGTATTTATGCAGAACCAGTTCGTCTTGTATACGATGAAGCGATGCCTGAAAGCATGTTAAAAGTTATGAAAAAGCGTTTAAATGTTACGCATCACGATGCACTTATTCCCGCAGGGCGCTATCGTAACTTTAGAGACTTTATAGCCTTTCCAAATGTGGGCCGCCAATACCTTGAAAACAAGCCTCTACCAGCACTACAAAGCACTGCTTTTAACAAGCACACGAGCGTATTTGACGCTATAACTGAGCAAGATATATTACTTTATTACCCCTATCATACTTTTAATCATTTACTAGAGTTTGTACGCCAGGCTGCATTTGACCCAGTAGTGACGCAAATTAAAGTAAATATTTACCGCGTTGCCAGTAAATCACGGCTTATCTCTTCATTAATCAATGCGGCAAAAAATGGCAAAAAAGTAACTGTAATGGTTGAGCTTAAAGCCCGTTTTGATGAGCAAAATAATATTGAGTGGGCAAAAGTGCTAAGCAGTGCTGGCATAAAAGTGATTTTTGGTATTCCTGCGCTAAAAGTACACAGTAAGCTGTGTATTATTCATCGCAAAGAGAAAAATAAAATAGTGAAATACGCGCACATAGGCACTGGGAATTTTCACGAGAAAACAGCAAAAATTTACACTGACTTTAGCCTTTTCACTAAGCACTCCGGTATTTGTGAGGAATGCGATAGTGTATTTAAATTTATAGAAAGCAGCTATAAGCCATTTAATTTTGAATATCTCATGCTTTCTCCTATTAATGCGCGCGATATGCTGTTGGATTTAATAGATAAAGAAATTCAGCATGTAGAAAACGGCAATCCCGGTAAAATCACTGTAAAAATAAATAATTTAGTTGATAAGCAGCTTGTTGATAAGCTTTATTACGCAGGGCGCAGAGGCGTTAAAATACGTATTATCGTTCGTGGTATGTGCTCATTAATACCTGGCCTTGCTAAGTTTAGCGACAATATAAGAGTAATAAGTATTGTTGATCGTTTTTTAGAGCACCCTAGAGTCATGGTATTTGGTAATAACGGTGACGACAAAGTATATATTTCGTCTGCCGATTGGATGACTCGTAATCTAGATCACCGTGTTGAGGTGGGCGTACCAATCTTAGATGCTAAATTAAAACAGCTCATTATTGATATTTTAGAGCTACAATTTAAAGACCGTACTAAAGCGCGGCTAATCGATAGCGAGCAAAAAAATACGTATGTAAGACGCGGAAACAGAAAAAAAATACGCTCGCAGATTGCAATTTATGACCATCTAAAAAAATGGGAACACAATTATAATAATGAATGATCACCCCTCAATAGCAGCCGTCGATTTAGGCTCAAATAGCTTTCATTTAGTGGTTGCTCGCGAAGTTGATGGCACACTACAAATTCTGCATAAAGAAAAGCAGCGTGTATATTTAGCAGACGGACTAGATGATAAATTTAGGCTCAGCCAGCAAGCAATTGATCGTGCCTTAATTGTGCTTAAGCAGTTTGCAAAAACGCTACAAGACTTCCCTGCCTGCAACGTAAAAGTAGCTGCGACTTATACTTTTCGCAGAGCTAAAAATATTCATGCCTTTTTAACGCAGGCCAATAAAGTATTCCCTTTTCATATTGATGTAATTGCAGGGCAAGAAGAAGCACGGCTCATTTATCAAGGGGTTGCTCATTATGTACATAACGAAGATAACCGTCTTGTTATTGATATAGGGGGCGGTAGTACAGAGCTTATAGTTGGTAGGCATTTTAAACATAAACTACTTACAAGCCGTAATATGGGATGCGTTAGTTACACCAATCAATTTTTTAGTGACGGCATAATAAATGGTAAGCGCTTTAATAAAGCTGAAATAAAAGCAGAACAAGAAATAGAAGCTATTTTTGCCAATTATATATCAGAGGGCTGGAAAAGCGTTATTGGTACCTCAGGAACTATTAAATCGATATTGGCTATGGTGAGTGCTCAAAACCTTCATCAGCCTTGTATAACTTACGACGATTTATTAACCCTGAAACAACAATTTATAAAAGCAAAAAAAATTGATAATTTAGAAATTGAAGGACTAACACCAGAACGTCAGCAAAGTATGTGTGGCGGACTTGCTATTTTAATTGCAATTTTTAGAGAGTTTGCAATCACCGAGCTAACTTACAGTGATTTTTCACTGCGTGAGGGGTTGCTTCATGAAATGCAGCAAAAGTTAGCTGACAAAGACATACGCAGTAACACAATAAATAACGTTAGCGACAGATACACCGTAGATAAAGCTCACGCGACACGGGTTTCAGATACCGCTATTTGGCTTTATGAGCGCTTAAAATCCCCTTGGCAGCTTAACAATAAAGACGATGTTGCTTTACTAATTTGGGCAGCAAAACTACACGAAATTGGTCTCTCTATTAACTCATCAGGTATTAATAAGCACAGTGCTTATATTGTTGCTAATAGCCAGTTACCGGGCTTTACACAGCAAGAGCAGCTAATACTCAGCTCACTTATTCGTTTTTATCGTAAAAAAATTAAACTTGATGAGCTTTCTGAATTTATAACTATTTCTCAGCAGCAAGTTCTTAAGCTTATTACTATTTTACGTTTAGCGATTTTATTTAATCAAAAACGACAAGTTAGCCAAAAACCAAATATGGAAATTAGCGCAAATAGTACCGGGCTATTTATAAAGTTTTGCGATAACTACCTTCAGGAGCATACCCTACTGCAAGCCGATTTAGAGCTAGAACAGCGCTATTTGAAAAAGGTCGGAATAGCGCTTAACTGCTCATAAGCCTATAAAAGTAGGGTGAGTCACCCTGCTTTTGTTGCTACATATCCATATGGCGGTTTGTGCTTTGCATCATTTGCTTTAAGCCCTGCTCTTCAAGCTCTAATATTTGCCCAAGCTTTTCTTGACCGTTATCTGTTTCGGCGCGCTCTAATAAATATTTATAAAGCTCAATCACCTTTTGATGCTGGCTCGATAAGTAGTTTTGAATTACTTTTTCATCAAACTGCTGATCTTTACTAATATCTTCAAACGTGATCAGATCAGGGTTTTCTGCAAAGTATTCATAACTATAAGTATCTAAAGTATTAATTTCGGTAATTGCTTTAAAGCCCACTAAATCCTCAGCAAGCTTTTTTTCATAACTTAGGTAATAGTCCACCAGCATCGCGTTATGTTCATCAAGTATATCTTTTACGCTATAAAAATTTGCCGCCATTTGTGTGTGAAATAAAACGGTCCAATCGTACACTTCTTTAATTGTTTTAACTTGCATGTGCGTTCCTTACTAAGTTGACTGTACTACTTTATTGCGTAAAACATGCCAACTAAAAAAACACTTAAAAACAAAAACTTAAACTTAAGATAAATAATAATGAATCATTTAATAGAACAACTTACAAATTATAGGTAATTTTTATAGAGCAATGCTTTAGTAACCTGAGCCTAGTTGCTAGGCGCAGATCAGGTTTAAAAATAATACATTGCTCTATTACTTCGTTATTTAAGCCCTTGTTTGCGCCATAATAAGTAAACGGCAGGAATAACAACCAAGGTAAGGGCAATTGCGCTTATCATGCCGCCAACCATAGGCGCTGCAATTCGGCTCATTACTTCGCTGCCAGTACCTGTACCATAAAGCACTGGTAGCAAGCCAATAATAATAGTCGCTACCGTCATCATTACTGGGCGCACCCGCAGCCCTGCGCCTTCAATAATTGCTTGTTGTAACTGTATTAAACTAAGCGGCTTACCTATTTGCTCAGCTTCTAAGGATTTTTCTTGGTAGGCCTGATTTAGATACACCAACATAATTACGCCAATTTCAACGGCAACACCGGCTAAGGCAATAAAGCCCACTCCTACTGCTACTGAAAAATTAAATCCCTCTAAATACATTAACCATACGCCACCAATCATCGCTAGTGGCAACGTAGCCATAATAATAGTCACTTCAGCAAAGCTTCTAAAATTAAGGTAAAGCAATACAATAATAATCGCTAAAGTAAGCGGTAATACGTAAGTAAGCTTGTCTTTGGCTCGCTGCATGTATTCGTACTGTCCAGCCCATGTAATAGAATAACCAGCAGGCAATACCAAGTGCTTATTTAATACTTGCTGAGCATTTTGTACGTAAGTGCCAATATCAACACCGTCAATATCAATAAGCGCCCAACCATTTACACGTGCATTTTCGCTTTTTATACCAGGTGGACCATCTTCAATAAATACATCTGCTACATCAGCAAGTGCTATACGCTGCCCAGAAGGAGTTACAATAGGTAACAACATTAGTTCTTCTGGCGAGTCTCTGTATGCTTGCGGATAACGCAAATTAACAGGGTAGCGCTCTTGCCCCTCTACGGTTTGCGTTACGTTTGTACCACCTATTGCAGTCGATATAACTTGCTGTACGTCGCTAATGTTTAAGCTATAGCGCGCGGCTTTTTCACGATTTATATCTACTTTTATGTAACGTCCACCGGCTACGCGCTCTGAGTAAACCGATGCGGTGCCTTGCACATCTTTTAAAAGCACTTCTATTTGTTGACCAATTTTTTGAATTTCGCTCAACTGTGGTCCCGCAACTTTAATGCCCACGGGAGTTTTAATACCGGTTGCGAGCATATCAATACGTGTTTTAATTGGCATTACCCACGCATTCGTCAGCCCCGGAAACTTAACCAAACCGTCGAGTTCTTTTTTAAGCTTTTCAAGGGTCATACCCTCGCGCCATTCGTCTTTTGGTTTTAGCTGAATAAACGTCTCTATCATTGTAAGAGGCGCAGGATCTGTTGCAGTTTCTGCTCGCCCAACTTTACCAAATACCGTTTTAACTTCGGGTACTGTGGCAATTAACTTGTCGGTTTGCTGTAGTATTTCGCGCGCTTTACCTACCGATAAACCTGGATACGTTGTGGGCATATACATTAAGTCGCCCTCATCGAGTGGCGGAATAAATTCACTGCCTATTTTGTTTACCGGGTAAAAGCCAATAACAGAAACAACCACCGCGAGTACCAATGTCATTTTTGGAAATTTAAGCACCCAGTTAAGTAATGGCCGATACGCTGCAACAAGTAATCGGTTAACTGGATTTTTTTGCTCCGAAATAACTTTACCTCTAATAAAGTAACCCATTAATACCGGCACTAAGGTAATCGCAAGCCCAGCAGACGCTGCCATAGCATAGGTTTTAGTGTAAGCCAGTGGCGCAAACATACGCCCTTCTTGCGCTTCTAAAATAAATACCGGCATAAAGCTTACGGTTATAATAAGTAAACTAAAAAACAATGCAGGGCCGACTTCACTAGTCGCTTTAACAACTACCTCCCAGCGGTTTTCGTTAGTTAATGGCGTTTTTTCCATATGCTTATGCATATTTTCAATCATGACTATCGCGCCGTCGGTCATAGCACCAATGGCAATGGCAATGCCCCCTAACGACATTATATTGGCGTTAATACCTTGCCAATACATAATGATAAACGCAGTTAAAATACCTAGTGGCAAGGTAATAATTGCCACCAAAGATGAGCGCACATGAAACAAAAACACCACACATACCAAAGCAACTACAATCAGCTCTTCAATTAATTTATTGGTTAGGTTATCAACCGCGTTACTTATTAAGTTGGAGCGATCGTACACAGGGATTATTTCAACGCCCTCTGGTAATCCTCTTTTGAGTGATTCTAATTTTGCTTTTACCAATTCAATTGTTTTTTGTGCATTTTCGCCATAGCGCATAATAACTATGCCGCCAGTTACTTCGCCTTCTCCATTTAGCTCGGCTATACCGCGCCGCATTTGCGGCCCTAACCGTATGTCGGCTACATCTCGCAATTGCAGCGCAGTTCCATTAGCGTTTACACCAAGGGGAATAGCCTCTAAATCGGCTACACTTTTTATATAGCCGGTGCTTGTTACCATGTATTCAGCCTCAGCCATTTCTACCACAGAGGCGCCCATTTCTTGATTGCCTTGCTTTATAGCCGTTTGAATCAGGCTAAGCGGAATACCATATGCGCGTAACTTATCAGGCTCTACATTTACTTGATATTGCTTAACCATGCCACCTACGGCTGCAACTTCTGATACCCCCGGCACTGTTTGTAATTCAAACTTTAAAAACCAATCTTGCAAACTTCTTAATTGGCTAATGTCATGCTTATTTGTTTTATCAACCAGTGCATATAAGTAAATCCAACCAACACCCGTTGCATCGGGGCCAAGCTCTGCATTAGCCGTTTCCGGAAGGCGTTTTGCTACTTGCCCTAAATATTCTTGCACGCGGCTTCGCGCCCAATACAAATCGGTTTTTTCATCAAAAATAACGTAAACATATGAGTCGCCAAAAAACGAAAAACCTCTTACTGTTTGCGCTCTTGGCACAGAAAGCATCGCTGAAGTAAGCGGAAATGTGACTTGGTCTTGCACAACTTGAGGGGCTTGCCCGGGATACGAGGTTTTAATAATCACCTGCACATCAGATAAATCAGGCAGCGCATCAACAGGGGTATTTTTTACTGCATATAACCCTCCCCCCATGAGTATTAATGTAAGCAACAACACAAAAAAGCGATTGCTAACAGACCAGCGAATAATGGCAGTTATCATAATGGCTCCTAGTGAGAACTATGTTGCATAGTAGAGTGGCTATTTGGCTTTGCGACTTTTATATCTGTAATCACAAATTCATCGTTAATAATGCTAAACGTAAAATTAATATACTGAGCATGTTTTAGCAGGCTAATATCTACCTCTGCCGATAATATAAAATCCATTGTGGCAGGCTCTCGACTCCATTTTGGTATGGCCTCACGGCTAATATTAATGACACGATTTTGTAAGTTTATTGCATTAATAGTACCGTTAACTGTGGCTGTTTGTGGCTGCATAGTTGCCTTCATATCCATGTTCATATTCGAGTGTGGTCTAGCGTCTAAATTAGGCATGTCCATTCGCTTAAAGTCAGAGCTTTTACTCGACTCAGAATCAATTAAAAACTGCGCCGAGGTAACAACCGTATCGCCCTCTAAAACGCCCGATAAAATAACGGCTTCGCTACTATTAATATGCCCAACATCTACTTGCACCGATTTATATCTCCCCTCACCTTTTGCGATAACAACTCGGTTTTGATGCTGAGTCCGAATAACCGCTTCTTTAGGAACAGTGAGGTGAGCTTCACTCGCGCTTGAATGAATGCTTACTTGTGCAAACATATTAGGTTTTAAACGGTGATCTTTATTATTAAATCTGAGTCTTACACGCAAAGTCCGATTTTTAGCATCAAGCGCGGGGTAAATATAATCTACTTTGCCTTGCCACTTTTCTCCCATTAAATAATCAAGGGTCATAGTAACGGGTAAGCCAACACTCACTTGCTCGGCTTGTCGCTCAAATACCTCCGCCTCTACCCAAACTTCATCTAACTGAGCAATACTCATCATTGATGTGCCTGGTTTTACAAAAAAACCTTCTCGTACATTTAGCTCATCAACCACGCCACTTTCACGGGCGTAAAATGTAATGTTTTGCATTACTTTTTTATTATTTTGAAGACGCTGTATAAACCCATCAGACACATTTAACGATTCTAAACGTGCTTTTGCTGCCCTTATTAGCACCGTATTATTACGGTTTACTGCTAGTAAAAACTCTTCTTGAGCGTTCACTAATTGAGGGGAATATAAGGTATACAAAGGCTCACCCGCTTTAACTTGTGCGCCTTGTGCTTTTACAAATAAAGTTTCTAACCACCCTTCTACTCGTGGATGAATATGAATTAACTGATCTTGGTTGTACTGTACATATCCCACTGTATTAATATCGCTTTGCAGGGTTTTTAACTGCACCTTACTGGTTCTTACGCCCAAGTTATTAACGACCTCTGGTGAAATAGTTACCGTACCTGGACTACTATTAGCATCATCTTTATAGACAGGGACTAAATCCATCCCCATAGGCGAAAGGCCCGGCTCATCGCGTTTATAATTACTATCCATTGGCGCAACCCAATAAAGAGGTTCTTTTGAGGCATGTTGCTGCTCACCAGCTGCTGAGCTATCTGTTAGAAACTGCTGTGTTAGCGCCAAAACACCCGCCCCCACAGCGCCCGCTATAAGTAGTTTTAAATTAGTATTCATTGGTATCTCCTACTTGCTCGGCCATTACTTGGGTATCTAAACTACTTGCATAGTAATTAAGGCGGGCAGTAATAATTTGCTGATCTACGGTAATATTTAATGCATCTATTTTGGCGTTTAGCTCACTAATACGCGCACGCATTACCTCAGAAAAATCACCATCATCGCGGGTATAAGCATTTAGCGTAGCTTGGGCTTGCTCTGCTACTTGAGGTAATAAGGTGTTTTTATAAAGCAACTCACGTTTTTTTAGCCGTGCTAACTGGCTGTACTCTTTAAAGTACATCCCCTTTAGTTTTTGAAGAGCAACCAGCTTTTGTGTTTTAGTTGCCTCTGCGGTTGCAATAGCAGCTTTAACTTGCTGATCTTGTCTGTTATCGGTAAATAGTGGCAAGTCGATACTCAACCTGACTGAGAGTAAGTCAGCTCGCGATTCTCCCACAGGCGTATCATCTCGATAACCATAACCCACATTAACACCCACTTGAGGTTTGTAACTTTGCTTAGCAAGGGTAACTTCTGTTTGTTTAGCTGTGACTGTTTTTTCTATAGCAACAATTGCAGGGTGAGCCATTAAAAGCGGCATTAACTGGTTAAATTCTAACTGTGAAAAGTCAATTAAAGGGGTCGTTTTAATAAAATCACTATTAAGCGGCTGCATTAACATTTGCATAGGTAGCCACTGCGCAAGGCGACTTTTAGCACCTTCAAATTGCTGCTCAAGCGAAATTAGTTTATCTTCAAGGCGGGTAAGCTCTAGTTGTGCACGAATAATATCTTGCTGACGGGTTTTACCTAAAGTACTTGCGTAACTTGCCTCTGTTATTTCTATTAGCTGAGTAAACAAGCCTTTGTCTTGCTCAATTAGGTCAATACTTCGTTGTGCCCGATAAGCATTTAACCATGCCTCAGTTATAATTGCTTTAACTTGAGCCAGCCTATCGGCGCGTTGCCAAGGATACTGCTGCGCTAATTGAGTTAGTGCTTTTGTTTGTAAGGCTCGGCTATCACCACGACTAAATTTTTGACTTAAATCTACTTTTACCTGCGTCATCCCTTCTTGATCAAACGCATAACCATTCGTTGGTAAATTTAATAACCCAACAGTTAAAACGGGATCGGGTAGGCTGCCCGCTGCAATACTTTTTGACACAGTAGCCGCTTGCATTTCGCTGCTTACTTTAAGCCATGGCTCATTGGTAAGTGCATAATTTAGCGCCTTGGCTAAACTAAGCGTTTGGACTGAACTGGGGGTGTTTTGCGCTTGTAAGTTCAAGGTACTTTGCGCTTTAGCTACCGTACTCAAAAGCACAGTACTACATAATATTATTTTAAAGTTTATAGCGAGGTTCATTACCTACTCCGGCCAAAATAAAGAAAACAAAAGTCTTATTTCAAGGCAGAAAAGGTGATTAGCGGTTTTTGAAGCTTAAAATCTAAATTTTAAATACACCTATCCTGCAATTAAGCAAACATAGGAGGTCGGTAAAGTGAGCGGGGTATCGTAATTTGTGTAGAAGGTACGCTTATACTCACCTTCTCAGAGCCAAGTAAGGTAACACTAAATAGGCTTTCAACATTAAGCATTGAATTAGCAGCGCAGCCGCTCATAGGGCATTTACATTCATTTTTAGGGGTGCTTTCGTTGTCACAACAATCCATTGCTATCATCTTATGAGACATGTTCTCATGTATTTGGGAATCACTTTGCGGCATATCCATTTTAACGTGTGCGAATGTTTTAGCGCCCTCATGCGGCATTTCACAAAACATAGCTACAGACGCAACAGCTTGACCCACAAAAGTGAGTAACAAGGTGATGATAAGTAAGCTTGAATAAAAACGCTGCAATGTTGTGCCTTTAAAATAAATGTCGGTTGCAATTATATGGCAACTCAGTTGCTGTCACAAATTTTAAGTCGTTATTTTGAAACTGTAATCGGTGTTTTTATTAAGTTACTCGCTAAAATTGCAAAAATACAATATGCACAAAAATACCAAAAACCTTCGCCAAATTGAGCATTCATAATAAGTAACTCACCACTTTTCCCGTGTGCGTTTCCAGCAAGGTAGGTCACTATTAATGCAATAACAAATACATCAACCATACTCCATTTACTCAGTGCACATATAACCAAACCGAGTTTTTGCTTGACGCCACCCGCAGGTAGGCAACAATACAGTAGTTGCATAAGTAGCTTTAAGCTTGGAATAACAATAGAAAATAACGCCACTAAAGCAGCTACAAATAAGTTGTTGTTATTGGCCAGCTCTTTAACCGTGCCCAAAATACTTTGTGTTTTGCTATAAGCGCTTATTTCGCCCTCTAACTTATCGAGCCCTAACATGTTCGAGAACATCATTAACATACTTCGCGTACGGCCATCACCTTCTTCGGCAAGCATTTCAATACCAGCTTGTGCTAATTTTGATTTGTCAATATTACCTTCAATGCTTAATACTGGTTTTGTAATACCAGGAAAAAGTAAGCCTAATGCAATTACTACACTTATAACCGATAACCAATTTCGCATATTTATTCTGCTATAGCCTCAATAATGTCGTCACTGTATAAGACAGCATCTAATAAAAAATTAAATATATGGCCAATATGTAGCTCTGGGTCTATTTTGGCTAATTGAATCATCGCTTCATCTGTATTATCTAATTCAAATTCTTTTATAAGCGATAAACAACTCCCTAAGACACCGCTCTCCAGGAGTAATGCATCTGATATAGCTGCATCTAAGGTGAACTCGTTAACTATATCTTTTAAATCAGCATCTAAAATAGCATCTAGCACAGAGAACAAACCAACAAGATAACCCTGCTCGGTTAAGTCCTTATTATTTTGCTCCAATATAAGCGACATAAACTGCGCACGAGTTAGGGCTAGTTTGGTCAGCTCTGTTGGTTTTTCAACTCCTAACTCACTAATTGCTAAAACACGTACAAATTGCCTTATAGTGTCTTCGCCTAAATAAATAACGGCTTGTGAAATAGAGGTGATTTTTAAGTTTGCTTTTCCTGAGCGCGCATTTGCTAACTTTAATACCCTAGCGGTAATGGCTACATCTCTTGCTACTCGCTGATGGACCTCTTTAAAGCAAAGCGTTTTTTTAGCGGTAAAGCGCAATAAGTCAAATACCGTTAACTTCGATGGCTCTACGCCCTTATAGGTAATCATTTCTGGACGAGAAAAAAAGAACCCCTGAAATAAATCACACCCAGCTTCTTTTAGCGCATTAAATTGCTCATGCGTTTCTATTCTTTCTACAATTATTTTTGCATGAGGATTAGCGCGTTTGATTTTTTTTATGCGCATGTTGGTTTTAATAACCGGTTCGTCTATTTCTATTTTTATATAATCAACATGTGCTAATAAAGGCTCCCATTTAGAGTCCCCATCGTAATCATCTAATGCAAAAATATACCCTTCTTTTTTTAACTCTTGCACACGTTTTGCCACCGCAGGGATATTGCCTGTGCGCTCCACAATTTCAATTACGCTGTTCTCTGGTAATAAGAGTTTAGGAAAGTTATCTAAAATAGTTTCTGATGATAAATTTATAAACGCTAAGTGATGTGCTGTTAGCCTATCAAGCCCTAATAGCATTAACGCATTGAAAAACAGCCGACTGGTAGCATGCGTATCAGAAGTACCTGCAGGAAACGCATTATTAGCCGAATCTCGATAAAGAAGCTCATACGAAAACACATTTTGATTAATATCAAAAATGGGTTGCCTTGCAACAAACTGCGTTATTTTTTGCGCTTCGTCAGAGATATTTTGTAATTTCACTTAACTCTAAACCTATAAATAAATGATGACTAAATAGCCAATAATACGTGTACTTTAATGTAAGTTGTACTAGATAAATATAGCAATCATTGCAAAACAGCCAAAACTACATAACACTTATATAAATTTTAATTATAAAGGGTGAGAATTTGTCTAACTTAATTCGCTTATTAGTACTGAGCCCTTTGCTATTTGTATTTTGTAGCTATGCCAGTATTAACTCTACTCCCCTCAAATATAATATTAGCGCGTCAGGTAGTCATTATCCATATTATACAAATGATCCTAAAAAGCCTGGAGTATTACCCGAAATTATTGAAAAAGTACTCGATGACGCAAATATTACAGCTTCTCATATAAATCTACCCACAAAGCGGATTACCAAATACTTACAAGATGAAATAATCGATTTTGATGTTATTTCATTAGAATGGCTCCCTAAGAATGAGAGAAATGACCCTCGTTATGTTTTTTCAGAGCCGCTTATTTATGCCACTGAAATGATTGTAACCCTGCCTAAAAATGCCCATAACTGGCAAAGCACTAATAGTTTAAAGGGTAAAAATATCGGAACGGTACTAGGTTACTATTACTATGATGACAACACCTTTGAACGTGTTGACTTTCCATCTGAGAAAGAACTTATGACAGCCCTATCAAGAAATCGTGTGGAGGCTGCACTAGTTGGCAAGCTAACAGCTCTTTATTGGGCCAAACAGCTAGATATGCGTATAGCCTTTGGGGCGCAGCACTCTCATGGTTTTTTAAGTATTCGATTATTAAGTAAACACAAAAACCTTTTACCTAAAATAAACCAAGCAATTAAAAATCTTCATAGCCAAGGCTACATAAAAAACATTGAAGATAAGTACTTACTTAATACCCCTGCGCTTAATTAAGTGCTCCTTTTTAAGTAGGGAAATCTGGTTAGTGGCAAAACAAAAACCTCGTTATTTAGTTATTCTTTAGTTGCTCCAGCCTTATTCTAACTTCTTTAACCATGCAGTCTACGATGAGAAAACTGTAACGCAACTAACATCGAGTTTGGCACCTCAAAATGACACCGTATTATTGCGAATTGGTATACCCACACAAAGTTAAGGGATTAATAGCGCAGAGCTCGTACTTTGGAGTATAATAGCAGCAATTGTTAACTCGACCAGAACCGAAAAGAGCCCCATGAGTATTGAAAAAGCCTTAATTGAACGTAGTAGTAATCAATGTGAATTATGCGGTGCAACCGAAAACTTATCTGTTTACGAAGTACCGCCTGTTACTGAAACCCATTCAGACAAATGCATTTACACATGCCAAACATGTAAAGACCAAATCGAGAATAACAGCGAACTAACACCCACACATTGGCACTGTTTAAACGACAGCATGTGGAGCCAAACACCTGCAGTACAAGTTGTGGCTTACAGAATGTTATCGCGCTTAGCGCCTGATAATGGCTGGGCACAAGACGCTCTAGACATGATTTATCTTGAAGAAGATACATTAGCGTGGGCTAAAAAAGCATTGGCTGAAGATGACGATGTTAAACACGTAGATAGTAACGGTGTTGTTTTACAAGCAGGCGACACTGTTACACTTATTAAAGACTTAGACGTTAAAGGCAGTAGCCTGACAGCTAAACGTGGTACAGCAGTGCGTAATATAGGCTTAACAAGTAACCCTGAACATATTGAAGGGCGAGTTGATGGCCAACGTATTGTTATTTTAACTAAATTCGTTAAAAAATAATCGTTTGATTTTAATTATTAAAGGCGCTGACGCGCCTTTTTTTGTGTCTAAAACTAACCTGAACTCTGAGTAATTAAGCAATTATTAAGCAGCGAAGTACTACACTGTGCAAATAATATTGAGTAAGGATAACTAACATGACAAAGCAACAGGCTGTATTTTCACGTAAAAAAACATTAACAAGCTTAAGTATATTGGCACTCAGCGCTTTTGCATTAACAGGCTGCGACCAACAAACTACGCATACCAAAAAAGCCGATCAAGCCGAGAGTGTATCGAGTTTAACTACACTCGTTACATATAAAGATCGCAGTATGCTTCGCCCTGATTCACAGTTAATAGTCACGCTTTCTGATGTTTCTAAAATGGATGTTAAAGCCGACATAATCGCACAAGAAGTAATAGATATAACTCAAGCGCCCCCTTTTACCATTGAGATGGTATATGACGCTGACAAAATTAATGACCAACACAGTTATAACTTAACAGCCAGAATTATTAATAAAGACAACGTACTTTATAAAAGTGACGCACAATACAACCCATTTAAAAATACACTGTCGGGTGTGCCGCACGAGATAGAAGTTGTTAAAGTTAAAGTACAAAAGCCAAATGTTACTCTCGCTAACACTTATTGGAAGGCGGTAACATTAAATGCAAAAGCCGTTAGCGTTAATATTAAAGAACCGTTTATCCAGTTTGATAAAGACAATCGAGTTAATGGATTTTTAGGCTGTAATAATTTCAGTGGAAGCTACAACACTGAGCAGCAATCTATATCATTTAGCCAGTTAGCAAGTACAAAGAAAATGTGCTCAGAAAACATGGATCAAGAAGCCGCCATGTCAGACGTACTCAGTAAAGCTAAAAAGTGGGAAATCACAGGAGAGTCTTTAAAACTTAAAGACACTAACGCCAATACTCTAGCGACGTTTAACGCTGTATATTTTAATTAAGCATCGCTAATTAACTTGGCTTTGCTGTATATAAAAAAGCCCAGATAAATCTGGGCATTTTTTTATTAAACTTAACTTATTCGTCGACAAGCTGCTCGCTTCTATAAAAGCCACTTGATTTACTTAAAAGCTCAACTAATTCTGGCATTACCGCATCCATAGTTTGTTTTAGCTTCCATGGTGGGTTAATAACTATCATGCCTGATGCCGTCATTCCGTGAACGTCAGTATCGGCTTCGGTTCCTAGCTCAAACAATTGTATGTTTCGCATACCTGAGTTAATTAAGCCTTGCTCCATATTATCAATACGTTCTCTATCCACTACCGGATACCAAATCATATAGGTACCTGTAGCAAAACGTTGGTGAGCTTTAACGAGTGTACTTACAACTGTTTCGTAATCATCTTTAATTTCATATGGAGGGTCAATTAACACACACGCTCTGCGAGATGCTGGTGGCAGTAAGCCAACTAACCCTGCAAAGCCGTTTTCTCCGCGCACTCGAATAGAGCGTTTACCTTGCATGTTTTCTTCAAGTAACAATAAATCGCGCGGGTGCAGCTCAAAAAACCAGCCTTTATCTTGGCGACGTAAATAATGCTCAGCAATTTTTGGCGAACCTGGGTAAAACGCTAATTCGCTTGTCTCGTTAAACGATTTTATTAATTCGATATAGTCGTTTAATGCTTCATGCATACTTGTATGCGCCCAAAGCTTTTCAATACCATCTTGATACTCTTGTGTTTTTTGCGCATCTGCAGCGGCAAGTTCAAAAAAACCAGCCCCCGAATGAGTATCAATATAATCAAGGGGTTTATCTTTAATTGTTTGATAATTTAACACCTGAGCCAGTACTAAATGTTTAAGTACATCGGCTGGATTACCGGCGTGAAAAGAGTGTCTGTAACTAAGCATTATTTATTTTCGCCATACGCAATTTAATATCGCAAGTGAACCATAAGCACAGGGCTTTGGCAACTTGCACCAACATAAGAGAGTGTTTAAGTGAACCGTTTCTGAACAAAAAAGCACATATACTGAATTATCCCTTAATGAAGAAGAAAAATCAGCTAAAACCACCGTAAATGCTGGCAAATCAACACACTTTGCTTTACATTTGCATGACATTAATTACAGTTATATGAGCGCCTTTATGAATAACACTACTCTTCAACAACTCGAACAACTGATCGATTCTTTAATCGAACGTAACAACCAATTACAAGCTGACGTTACAAGCTTAAAAGAACAAAACGCTAAATTAAGCGATGATAACGAATTACTACAGCTTGAAGCACTAGAAAATGAAGAAAAGCAAAAAGATGCCAGCACTACGTTATCTGGCCTTCTTGATAAGTTACAAAGCGCACAACAGGCTAGCTAATGTCTGAGCTGCAAAACCAGCGGGTCACTGTTGAGTTGCTAGGTAAAGAGCAGCAATTTGCTTGCCCTGAAGGGCAGGAAGATGCATTAATAGCAGCAGCTAAAAATTTAAACGATCTTGTTGAGCAAATGAAACAGCGCTCAACCGTAAGAAACGATCAAAAAGCCCTACTAATGGCAGCGTTAAACTTAAGCCACGAATTGCTAGAAGCAAAAACACAGGCTACAGTTGAGCAGCAGCATCAAGACCAACTGATTGATAAGCTCAGTCAGCAATTGGCAAGTGACCCCAAACATAATAAATAAAAAGCGCACACTGCGCTTTTTATTTATTATAAAGTAATTAAACATTAGCGTAGAGATAATAAATGAAGTTAAAAATTTCAAAGACCACCTCTTTATGTAAGCACTTACTATTAAGCTTTACTTTATTATCACTAGCTCAAAGCGCCTACGCAGCCGTCACTTGGAATACAATTAACCCTCATATTCAATTTTTAAAACAACAAGATGACCTGCGATTTTACGACTCGAATCAGGTTCTCATTGAAGGTGATAAATGCGCCCTACTTGTTGATACCAGCGCCAACTTTGCTGCTGTTGAACAACTTGCCGAAGACTTAAAAAAGCGCCTAAAAACACCTTTGTGCTATTTAGTGGCCACTCATTACCACGACGACCACTTATTAGGTATGGCAGTTATTCAAAGCTTTTTCCCCGACGCCAAACTTATTGTTCATCAACAAGTTAATACTAACTTTAACCAATATCAAAAAGCATACACAGACAAGTTAGACACCTATGAAAAAAGTATTGAGCTAAGTTATCAGCGCTTAGCAAGCGTTGCTAAAGAGGAGCAAGACCAATGGCGTAGTAAGCTTGAGCTTGCTAAAAGTAGATTGTTTCGTTGGCAAGAGTACCAACTTAATGAGCCGCAAATAACAATAAATGCCCCTAAAAAAATTAACCTAGGTGGCTTTGAAATTATGATTGATCCACACCAAGCTCATACCAATGGTGATTTAACAATTAGCACTAATAACGCCACTGTGCTTATTGGTGGTGATATCGTTGACTGGCTGCCGTATCCTGGCCATGGGGAATTAGAAAAGTGGCAAATATTACTTGAGCAATACATTAACGATGAAAATCTCAGTGTTATTATTCCTGGGCACGGTGGCGTTTTAACAAAGGAGCAACTTAAGCAACCACTCTCTTTTTTAACGACCATAACAGAACATGTAAAAAATAACGACGGCCAAACTATAGAGCAACTAATGCAGTCTTTTCCTGAGTCAGTTATTAAGCCTTACAAACAAGAAGCGCTTAATATAAAATCAAGTAACTTTTTTTTACAAGCTGGACTTAACCGCGCTAAAAAGCAGTAAATAACTCAACACAACGGATTGTGTTAAAATGATAAAAGGAATTTATAAAAGTGATTACTATGCGCAGTTTGGTTATATGTTTTTTGGGTGTTTTTTTATTTGGCTGTGAGACTACAAAGCCTGAAATTCAAGAGGCACCACAAATATTTACTCACTTTGAGCCTAACTACGAACACCAAGAACAACTTGCTAAAACGCCAGATGATGCTGAGCCTAAAACGACACACACCACCCCACAGGCTGCCAAAAAAGTTATCGTAAAAAAGCGCCCACCCAAAACAACTGATTTATGGGTGCACATAGCGAACAACCTGCATTTTACCATTTATCAAAATCGCGCTTTAAATAAGCGTATTGACTGGTATTTAAAACAGCCAAATTATTTACGTACAGTAAGTAAACGCGCAGCCCCATATTTGTATCATATCGTAAAAAAGATAGAGCAAAAACAACTTCCTATGGAGCTTGCTCTACTACCTTTTGTTGAAAGCGACTTTAGGCCTACCATTGCGTCTTCGCAGCAGGCCGTTGGTGTTTGGCAATTAGTAGGCGCAACTGCACATCATTTTGGGGTTAAGTCAGATCAATGGTACGACGGACGCCAAGACGTATTGGCATCAACCGACGCTGCACTTGATTACTTAAGCTATTTGCATAAACGTTTTGATGGCAACTGGCTGCATGCCCTAGCCGCATACAATAGCGGTGAAGGACGCGTTAAGCGAGCAATCGAAAAAAATAAAAAACGCGGAAAAAGCACGGATTACTGGTCGCTTAAACTACCTAAAGAAACGGCCGATTACGTCCCCAAATTGCTTGCTTTAAGTTACTTAGTAAAACACCCGCAAAAAGGAATTAACCGACCAAAACTTTCGAACAAACCAATTACTACGCAAATGAATGTAGGCCAACAGTTTGATTTTTCTGTTATTGCTAAGCTTTCTGGCGTGGGTTCAAAACAACTACACTCTTTAAACCAAGGTTATTTAAAAAACCAAAGCTCGCCTAATGGGCCTCACACCTTACTCCTGCCAATAGGGCAAGAAGCATTATTAAAAAGTCAGTTTTTTAAATCTAACTTTGCTGGCGAATACATCGTTAAACAAAACGATACGCTGTATGGCATAGCTAAACGTTTTAGTATGTCTGTTAGTGCGCTTAAACAACTTAACGACAAACAAACCAATCTTATTGGTGTTGGTGAAAAGCTTTTAGTTGGGCAGCCTAAAACGTTACCTAAATCACTTATAGTAGATTACAAAATAAGCCCTTACCTTGAGCCGCAAGAAGTTGTGATCCCAACAATTGAAATAGACTACGAAGTTAAACAAGGCGACACTCTTTGGAGTATTAGCCAACTCTACGATGTACCTCATAGTGACTTAGCTAAGTGGAACAAGTTATCAGCTTCAAGTGTATTAAAGCCAGGCAAACAGCTAGTACTATTTATACCTCAAGCCGAACAGCCAAAATCAGCCCCGATTAAAAAAGACTTACTGCTCGATTTACAAAAAACACTAAATCAACCTTGGTAAGTTTCTAAAGTGCTATATTTCGCGTAAAATCACGCCTTACAACAGTAAAACTTAAAGAGACAAGCATGCAAATTAGTAAAAATTCAGCAGTTGAATTTCATTACACCCTAAGCGAAGCGGGCGAGCAAATTGAAAGCAGCGTAAACGAAGCGCCACTGAGCTACATACACGGCAGCGAAGGCATGCTTCCTGGTTTAGAAAAATCACTTGAAGGCAAAGCAGCTGGTGATAAATTTAGCGTTACGTTAGAGCCAAGCGAATCATATGGCGAACGTGTTGATGACTTAATTCAACGCATTCCTCTTAAGCATCTACAAGGTGATGTAAAAGTATGGAAGCCAGGTATGACGGCAATGGTACAGTCTAACCAAGGGCGCCACCAAGTGACTATTATTAAGGTTGGCCGTTTTAACGCAGATTGTGATTTAAACCACCCATTTGCTGGTAAAACGCTAACGTTTGACGTTGAAGTTGTGTCAGTACGTGAAGCGACAAGTGAAGAAGTATCTCACGGGCATGTTCACGCTGAAGGTGGCTGTGGACACTCACACTAAGCATTTTAGTTGTAAATAAAGGAGCGGGTATGTCGAAGGTTGCTATTGTTACAGGCGGAACAAAAGGTATTGGTTTAGCCGTAGTAAAACGCTTTATTGAACGTGGTTTTACTGTACATAACCTTGATATTGAGCCAAGTGAGTTTGGTGAATTTCATCAATGTGATGTAAGTAACGTAAGCGCAGTGCAAACATGTATAAATACAATTTGCCAGCAAAACCCTACAATTGACATACTTGTCTCTAATGCCGGAAAACATTTAAGTGCAAATATAGAAAGCACCGATGAGGAAACTCTAGATGCACTTTTTGCACTTAACGTTAAAGGCGCATACGCGGCAGTGCAAAGTGTACTGCCAAGTATGAAAGCACAAAACAGCGGTGCAATTATTTTAGTTGCCTCAGATCAAGCAATTATAGGTAAGCAAAATTCGTTTGCTTATAACCTTACTAAGCACGCCTTGGCGTCAATGGCTAAAACCACAGCACTTGATTACGCAAGCTTTAACATTCGTGCAAATGCAGTATGCCCAGGCACTATAGAAACCCCGCTATTTCATAATGCTATTGATGCCTACTGTAAAAAAAGTGGTGCTGATAAAAACAAAATAGTCGCAGAAGAGGCCAGCCTACAACCGCTAAACCGTTTAGGGCAAGCCGATGAAGTAGCAGCACTGATTAGCTTTTTGGCAAGTGATGATGCAAGCTTTATAACAGGCAGCCTGCAAAGCATTGATGGTGGTTATACAGCACAATGAGCATGCAAATTATTGATCCTCATGTGCATTTTTTTAATCTTGCCGAGGGGCAGTATTCTTGGCTGCAAGGCGAAAACCCACCAGCGTGGCCTAACCTAAAAAAAATAAAAAAACCAACAAGTGCAGAGCAGCTTGTTAAAAGTACTGATTTTGAACTTGCGGGTATTGTGCACATTGAGGCTGGGTTTGATAATCAATCACCTATAAACGAGCTAAACTGGCTAAGCTCGCATTTAAAAAATCTGCCTTTTAAAGCCGTTAGTTATAACCAAATTGACTCACCTACAGAGCAGTTTAAAAGCGCCTTAAACGCTCAAGCTCACTCAAGCTTATGTGGTATCAGGGATATAACCGAAGGTGCTGATGCAAAGCGTTTACTAAGCGCTAATAGCTTTAAAAACTTAGCGTTGCTATCAAACAATCAACTGCATTTTGAAGCGCAATTTAATATTGAAAATAGCGATATTACTAAACAAGTCGCTTACTACGCTAAGCAGCTACCGCAACTCCAAATTATAATTAATCACACAGGGCTACCTAGCGATTTAGCTACATGGCAGCAAGGTGTTGAGTTACTTGCTCAACATAACAATATCGCCATAAAATTTTCTGGTTTTGAATTACTACATTTTACAAAACAACAGCAAGTTACGTGTTTTAATTTTCTTTTAAATCACTTTGGTGAGCAGCGCGTAATATTTGCTAGTAACTTCCCTGTGTGTCAAATAAATACAAGCTATAACAACTTATGGCACAGCTACAAAAGTATGTGTTTAAATAATAATATATGGCATAACCTTAGCTATGCAAACGCTAAGCACTACTATCAAGTATAACTAAAAGTCGTTATATTAAGCTCTCTTTTGCTAATAATTTGGCCAACTTATGAAAGCATACTTTTTAGTAATCGTTGTACTTTCAACGTTTTGTCTCAATGGTTGTATATCTCAAAGCCCAGACCCTACACCTAAGCTGCAACATGCCCTACTAGTTGAGCCAAATAAAGCAGCTGTTAGCATATCAATTAAAACACTTGTCCACATCCAAGAAGCCCAATTAGCCGCCGATGTATTTACTACTAGCAGCACAGTAACCCTTAACAATGTAAAGGGTAATAATATTATCGACACACAAAGTCGCAATACAGCAGATCAGTTTGAGCTGATGATAAAAGGCACGCAGTGTTATATTCGCCACCTTGATAGTAAAGCCACTATTGAGCTTAAAGAGGCCAAATGTAAAATTAACGAGCTATAATATCCTTAAAAAAGCCGGTAAGTGAATAATCACTTACCGGCTTTTTTTGTAACCTAAAAAGTTACTTTATTTCTACACGCTGTGAACGCATTACAATTTCATCATTTAATTCAATACCCAGCCCAGGCTCTTCTGATACTTCAAAGAAGCCATTTTTAGGTTGTGGATCTTGTAAACACAATTCACGGTTCCACTTTTTAATCGCATAAGTATGATGCTCATGAATCAAAAAGTTAGGTATCGCCGTTTCTAAATGAAGCGATGCAGCTGTTGCAACTGGCCCGCCACATACGTGAGCCTGAATTCGCACATCAAAAATATCAGCGTAGTCACACACTTTTTTAGTTTCAGTAAAGCCACCACATAAACCAATGTCTGGCTGTAGTACATCAATACTTTGATCTTCTAGATACGGGCGCACACCCCAGCGGTTGTATAAACGCTCGCCACCAGCAATAGGCACGGCTACTTTGTCGGCTACTTTGGCATGTAAAGAATGGTTTAAGTAGTTAACCGGTTCTTCGTAATACATACAGTCAAACTCTTCTGCTATTTCGCCAATTTGAATCGCCGATGTAGCACCAGGTAAGCTGTGGCACTCAAAAATAATGTCAACTTCATCACCTACCGCTTCACGTATTGCTTGCATGCGCGCACGGTATAGTTTCATTTCTGTACGAGAAATAATATTTGTACGGTCGTAATAAGTATTGCCATCTTTATCGTACTGAATCGGGTCAACTTTTACTGCATCGTAACCTTCAGCAACCGCTTTTAAAGCTGCTTCTGCGTATTCTTGTGGTTGCACTAACGCTTTAAACTCGCTATCCCAGTCAAACTGTAATTGCGATGCGTAAGTGCGTAGTTTGTCGTTAACTTTTCCGCCGAGAAGTTGATATACAGGCAAGCCTAGTGCCTTACCTTTAATATCCCAAAGCGCGGTATCAATTGCACTCATTGCTGCGTATACAACAGGTCCGCCGCCCAAGCCCCAAAAGCTTTCACGCAACATACGCGACCATAACTTTTCAGTTTGAAATGGGTCATGACCAATTAAAAATGCATCTGCCATTTCTTTAATCATGGCTGCGGCTGCACTGTGCCCTAAATCGTATGCAAGACCTGCTTCGCCTACGCCGCTAATACCTTCATCGGTATGAATACGCACAAACACAGGTGTCCACGATGGTCTATCAGGGCAATGAATATCAAATACTTCTACGCGATTTACTTTCATTTAAATTCCTTAATTAGCAAAACTGGGATCAAGTCGGTAGGCTTTACGCAACATGGCAGGCCACGCAAGTTGACCACCTGTAATACCGCTGTGCACCACGTTAGCTTGGTTATAAATATTGTCGATTATTGGCTGTGGCACTTCAATAGCTTCTTGTGAGCTGGCTTGCAATGCTAATTGTATTTCACAAGCACGCTGCAAATCGTAAAAACGCATAAACGCATCCCCTACTGTTGGCCCTACCGTTAAGCCGCCATGGTTTACTAACAGCATATGATTGGTGGAGCCTAAATCATCTTGTAGCACTTTGCGTTCATCGTCGTTGACCGCAAGCCCTTCGTAGCCATGGTACGAAAGTGATGGCAGTGAAAACATTGAATATTGGCTCAGCGGTAATAAGCCATTTTTTTGTGTCGCAACTGCAATTGTTTCTTTGGTATGTAAGTGAATAACACAATGTGCATCTTCACGTACCTCATGAATAGCACTGTGTATTGTAAAGCCCGCTGGGTTTATCTTAAACGGCGTGTCATCAATAATATTACCGTTTAAATCTACCTTCACTAAATTAGATGCGGTTACTTCATCAAACGTTAAACCAAAGGCATTTACAAGGTAATGATCGGTACCTGGTAATCGAGCCGACAAGTGCGTATATATTAAATCTCCCCAACGAAAGTGATCAACCAGTCTATAACAAGCAGCTAAATCAACACGTAGTTGCCACTCTTGTTCTGATACTTTATTTTTTAAATCGAGTTGGGGTAAATCAAACATAATAAGCCTTTTAAAATACGCACCAAAACAAGATGCGAATAGATGTTTAGAAGTCTAAAGCAGTATTAATTTTATAGCAAACACAAACAAAACAGCCACACTATTGTGTGGCTGTTTTAAAGCTTAGCTATTATTGCAAATTATTTTACTTTAGATAGGTAATCTGCAATTGCATCAAACTCTTCATCAGTTACTGTTGCAACCATTGCTTTCATTGCCATAGTCATACCATTGCTACGTGCACCCGATTTAATATCTTTCATTTGCGCTACTAAGTAGTCTTTATTTTGACCATTTAGTTTAGGGTATGCGCCCATGATAGGTGCTTTACCATCTGCGCCATGGCATGTTTGGCAATTTTTAGCGGTATATAATGCAGCGCCATCAGCAGCAGCGGCATTAAACGAAAAACTTGCGGCTAAACTAATACCCGCGCCTACTAGTAGTGTTTTCATCTTGCTCATTGTATTTTCTCTTCTTTTTGACGGTTAGAAAAACTTCTTCATTGATTGTAGTAAACAATCAAATAAAAAGCATACGTACCAAGTCGCTCTTGACGATCAAAAAAAACAGCGCGACTAATAAGTTTATGCTCACTCTTATATACCTTAGCAAATAAAAATGAGCGACAACTTAATTAACCTAAATATGCTTTATGTATAAGCAAAATTTAGGGAGTATTTACCAAACAATATCATCTGGTACTTCAAAGTCTGCGTATGGATCATCTTCATCTTTAGGTTTGTTTTCAGGTTCAACATGAAAAACAATATACTTTTCATCTACTTCCGCCACTTTACGTGCCGGTTCGTCTTCAAGTACAAAAAACTGCCCTTCAAGCACACAAATAGCTAAACGACCACCTGATAACGCTTTTTGAGTTTTTTCGTTTACGTCTAAACCCTTAACTTTATTTTGGTAAGTAAAGTTAAAGGTACGCTCGCCACGAATAGTGTCTTGGTTGTGATGCTCTAAAATTTGCTTAACACGTGCTTCTTGCTCGCGTTGTTTTAATTCACCTTGGCGAGACTGGTTAAGTTCTTCCGCCTTTTTTTGCTGCTCAAGCTTGGTTTGTTGAATATGCTTTTGCAGATCGCTAGGGTTACTTGTAGCCCCTTTTTTTTGCTTTTTTTGTTGCTTACGCTTTTCTGACTTAGCAACTTTAGCTTTGTGCGATGTTGTTAATCCTGCTTGCAGCAATTGGTCTTGTAATGAACCCATGGCTTTATTCCACTAAAAACTTATATTAAGGTCATTTTAATCACCAACGACTACAAATAATAGTGCTATCGGTATTAATCTATCAAACGGATGAATACAAACCATGATTTGACGCAAATGTTGCTCATTTAACATATGAAATATAAGCCATTTTTAATATACTTTGGTTAACTTATCTCCCCATATTCTAAGTTTCACAATGCGTCTATTTCATTTACTAGCATGCTCTGTGTTTATATTTTTTGTACTTTACGCTCCACAACCCCTACTTAGCTTGTTTGCTAATGAATTTAATGTTTTGCCTGCAATTGCTGGCAGTTTAATGACCGTAACCATGCTGCCTTTAGCTGTGGCACCACTCGTGTATGGATTAGTTTTAGCTAAGCGTAACCCGCTTTTAATTCTTCGCGTTGCCATGGTTGTTTTAGGCTTTAGCTGCATACTCTTTATTTACGCGCCAAGCTTTGAGCTACTGTTACTTGTTCGATTTTTGCAAGGCTTAACACTTCCTGCAGCACTAACCGCGATGACCAGCTATATAGGAATGAGCTATACCGCTGATAGTTTGCAAAAAAATATGACGCTATACATTGGCAGTAGCATAATAGGTGGTTATTTTGGTCGCGTATTAGCAGCTTTATTTAGTGACCTGTGGCATTGGCAAAGTTTTTACTATGTAATTGCCTTTGCATTAATTTCTTTGGCTTTGAGCATTAACCACTTACGCTTTATTAAGCCGCCTATCAGCGAGACGCTCTCACCTTTTGATTACATTAAACAACTTAAAGAAGGAGCGGTATTAAAAGTATATGGCGCAGTATTTTGCATGTTTTTTTGTTTTGCAGCGCTTTTAAACTATTTACCTTTTATTTTGCAGCATACCTTTAAAATAACAAACACGCGGGATATTGGCTTAGTGTACAGTGGCTACTTAATTGGCGCACTGGCATCTATAGCAGCCCCTTGGCTACTTAAAAAAGCCCCTACGCCTTGGCATTTACTGACGGCAATTTTCATTTTTTATAACATTAGTATTTTATTATTAATGAGCCACCAGCTAATTGTTTTTTTAATTGCGTTTACCTTATTTTGTGGCGCTATGTTTGTTATTCACTCTACGGCGGCCCCACTAGTTAATAAAATAAGCAAAGCACCGCCAAGTGTAACAAATGGTGGTTATGTATCGTTCTACTACAGTGGAGGTGCGCTTGGGTCGTTATTACCAGGAGTGGTGTATCAGCATCATGGGCAAACAGCGTTTATGTTTACTTTACTATGTGTTTGTCTATGTGGATTTATGCTCATTATATGGGCCTACCTAGATGGTAAAAAAACCACCCGTGGCTGATGCTGGGTATAATTAAAAAAGCTTTCTAAGTCAGTTTTTTTTAATAACCATGTTTGTGTGTTTTCAAACGGGTGGCAATGAAATAAATCACCAAACCAAATATCTTGATCTATCCACAAGTTAACATTGTTTTGTTTATCATTAAAAAGAGCCAGCATAGAAACACAACCAGGCTCAACCTTTAAGTAACGAGCTAAGCGCTCATTTGATGCAAACCCTAATCGTGATAAACCTTGCTGTTTAGCTAACGTTTTTAAATCAAGTTGCTTATCGTGCGCTGTAATAACTAAAAAATGACGCTTCCCTTCGTTGTCGCGTAAAAATAGATTTTTTAGCCGAGTACCGGGGCGCTCTACCATAAAGGTATCTGCATCAAGACTTGTATGCAGTGGTGGATGTTCTATTACATCGTAATTTATAGTCAGCTGGGTAAGTGCCTCAGCTAACTTTGCTTTATCAGCTAACATGTTACAAACAACGCCCTCTAAGCTGTACACTTAAATCGCGCCAAAGCACTTCATTTACTTCGTGCTTGTTTGGGCAGTAATTACGCGACTTTAGCTCTTCATTTAATAGCTCAACAGCTTGATCTTCTAGCTGTAACTTTAAAACACTCGACTCTTCAAAATGCTCTTGCTCAATATAACGCTTTACATCCGAGCGACTTGGCCTGTTTTTACCGCCACGCCCGCCACCATCATCTAAATTAATATTACTACGATGCTTTGCTTTAACCGACACAACATATGCAAACAACTTATTGCCTTGCTCATCTTGCTTTTCGTGAAACTGTTTATTATTTATTTCAAAAGGCGGCTCGTCATTTGTGGCACAACCAGCGAGTAAAACCATAAGCGCTAGAACAGATTTTTTCATTGTTTTTATCGTTTTAGTGTTGAATTAAGCTGAGTCTATCAAAAATTAACGTAAACAGTGAAAATTTACGAAAAAATACTTGACCAATTTTATAAAAAAACTTAAAGTTCGTCCCGCTTGGAACTCAGCAGCCAAGTAATTACGAAATACGTAATTTAGGAATGTGGGGCTATAGCTCAGCTGGGAGAGCGCCTGCCTTGCACGCAGGAGGTCAGCAGTTCGATCCTGCTTAGCTCCACCACTTTCCTACCCCTTCTTCTATAACCTTAGTAACTTTCTAAAAATACTCAAATAACAGTCTGTTCTATCATTTAATCGTATACTCTTTTTTATTAATTATAATTTTTATATTGTGCTGTTAACTTGTTTCTTTGCATGTTGTTAGCTATACATAATGTCAAACATATTAATACTTTAGGGTTAACATGGATCGGCATAAACGCTCCTCTTTAAAAAAGTTAGCAACCATAGGGTTAACAGCAGGTGCTATTACACATGTGCCTTATGTATTCGCCCGCAAAAAAGTAACTTTAAGAGTGTTGGGTACCCACGTAACTCTGCAAGAGGTCATTCGTAAACAAGCCATGAGCGATTTAGGTATTAATATAGAGTTCTCCCCTGCAGGTAGCGCAACGGTGCTACAAAAAGCGTCAATGAATCCAGGCTCTTTTGATTTATACGAGCAATGGTCAAACAGTATAAACGTACTTTGGAATGCGGGCTCTATACAGCCAATAGAAAAAAATCGTTTATCTCACTTTAACGAAATAAATTCTTTAACCAAGACTGGTAAACTCACTGAAAATGCAAATATCGGCGCTGGAGATGCCCCTTATAAATTACTTAACGTTCAAGACGATGGTACGCTAAGTGCACAAGAAAGCGATTCCATTAGCTTTTTACCCTATGTACATAATGTTGACTCCTTTGGCTATAACACTGAATTTATAAAGCCCGGTATTGCTTACGAAACTGAGAGCTGGAGCTGGTTACTAGATGAAGCCAATAGAGGAAAAGTTGCGATAGTAAATGCCCCTACCATAGGTTTATTCGACCTTGCTTTAGCAGCACAAAGTAAGGGGTTAATTAAATTTAAAAATATTGGCGCAATGACACGCTCTGAGCTTGACCGGTTATTCAGTATTCTTTTAGATTATAAACGCCAAGGTCACTTTAGTGGCTATTGGAACTCAGTACCTGAGTCTGTTGAATTTATGAAAAGTAACCGAGCTCACATAGAAAGCATGTTCTCGCCTGCTGTTTCTGCTTTAAATAGCCAAAATGTAAATGTACGATTTGCGGCTCCTAAAGAAGGCTATAGAGGTTGGCATGGTGTTATGTGTTTATCGTCACAAACACAAGGTAGCGTAAAAGACGCAGCTTACGATTACATGAATTGGTGGCTTTCGGGCTGGCCAGGCGCATTTATTGCTCGACAAGGTTATTATATTAGTAACCCTGAGCGTTCTAAGAGCCTTTTATCTCAAGCTGAGTGGGATTTTTGGTATGACGGTAAAAAAACTCCAATTGATCTTTTAAATACCAACGGAGATGTAGCTATTAAAGCAGGAGAACACAGAAATGGGGGCAGCTACATAAAACGGTTTAGTAATGTTGCAGTATGGAACTCTGTAATGCCTACCTACGACTACAGCTTGCAAAAATGGTATGAGTTGATTAGCCGGTAATGATAACTCGCTCAATAAAATCAAAAATAACATTAGCGCTGTGCGTGTTAATCAGCTTGCTGATTATTCAAAGCTACTTATTTAATTATTCGCAAAGTACATTACTTTTTTTACAAAAAGCGCAGCACGATGCACTTGTTCAAAGTAGTAATGTAACTCAACTTGAAAACGAGGTAATTTCTCTACAAAGCCAAGCAATTGCTTTTATAGATAAAGCAAATAAAAGCACAATTGAAAAGTTTAACCTGTATTTTGACGACGCTAATAAAAGCTTAGAAAAACTAAAAAAAAGCACGTCACAACGCTCCCTAGATTATCAAAATATATTAACGCGCCTTGATGAATACTTGCATAATTATAAAGAAACATTCAATCAAACCGTACTTAATAGAAACAAAAGAGAACGTCTATATTCTGAGCAATTTCAGCATCCTATAGAGTCATTAATCATTGAGATTGAACGCTTACAAATAAATGCGACTGATCAAACTGCCTACACAGATACACTACTCACAGTTAGTAACCTAGAGCACGCGGTGGTGAGCTACTTATACAAGCCTAGCTTTGATGAAGCACAAAATGTGAAACAAAACTTAAACCACTTGCAAACTAAGTTGACTAAAATTACCGATGAAAATAACTCATTTTTAATTAAAGCTGCAGATTTAAAAAAGGCTTACAACCAGCTTGTTTTGCTCACCCGTAGCTATACATTTTCAACCAATGTAGTACTTACCGGTATAGAAAATGAGCTACTTTACTTAACCACTCAAGTAAAAAACCTCGAACATGAAGAGCTCTCTGAAACAGAAAAAAAATTAAGCTCACAATTAGAAAGTAATACAGACCAAGCAAACGTATTTACAGCATTAATTACTATAATTATTATTATAACTAGCTACTTTATTTTTAATGCCGTTATTAAGCCTATCACTCAGTTAACTACACTATTAAATGATATGAGTAACGAAAAACAAATAACCTTTAATAATAGCAACCAAAGTCAAAGCGAAATAGCCTCCGTAATCAAAGCTGCAAACACTCTTTATAAAAAAAACAAGCAAACCAAAGAGTTACTAATAGAAACCCAAGCACTAAATATACAAATGGAGTCGATGAATAAAGATTTAACCGTTGCCATTTCACAAGCTAAAAGCGCTAATAAAATGAAAGGTGATTTTGTAGCAAATATGAGTCATGAGCTACGCACCCCCATGAACGGTATTCTAGGTATGCTGCAACTATTACGAGATAGTGAACTTGCAACTAAACAACAGCATTATGCTGACAAAGCCTACTCTAGTGCTCATAACTTACTGCATATATTAAATAATATTTTAGATTTTTCTAAACTTGAGTCTGAAAAAATAAAAGTAGAAAAAATACCTTTTACTCTTGATTCAGTTATCAAAAATACGGCAAATCTATTTAAAGACAGTGCAAACCAAAAGGGATTAAATTTAGAATTTAACCTACATGCAGATCCTAACCTAGAGCTAATAGGAGACCCATTTCATCTAAACCAAATAATTAATAATTGTATTGGCAATGCAATCAAGTTTACTAAGTTTGGAAAAATTCAATTAGTTATAGAAACGATTGCACAACGAAAAAACATTATCAATTTACGTTTTTGTATTAAAGATACTGGTATAGGAATGGATGCAGAGCAACAAAAGCAGATATTTAATTCCTTTTATCAGGGCGATGCTTCCACCACTCGAGAATATGGTGGAACTGGTCTTGGTCTTACAATAAGCCAAGAATTTACAAAAATATTAGGCGGTGAAATCCAAACCAGAAGTGAAAAAGGTAAAGGGAGTGAGTTTTATTTTACCTTACCATTTGAAATTGCGGCGCAGCATAAATTAAAAAAACGAGCGCTGTTAATCACACAACATAAAACACAAACGAGCCAGCTAATCTCTTTACTTACGAGTATTGATATAATACCAGAGACAACTCAAGAACCACTTAGAGCATTAGCTAAAGTATCCCAGCCCAGCTCCCCTTTTGATATCGCGATTTTAACACTTAACGAAGAAGAAGCTAAAAATAGTATTATTTTACAAAAACTTATTGAAAGTGCTCAAAATGGCGCTCAAAAATTAAAAATAATTGCCATTATCACTGATACGGATACACCTAATTTAAGTAGTATGCCAAATGATGTTCATATCATAACTAAAAGCTATAGCCACTCTGAGCTGTTAAAATTGCTTGCTCCGAAAAGCACCCCCACTGAGCAAGCAATTCATGAAAACCTTATTCAATTTACAGGTAATAAAGCGCTTATAGTTGATGATAACCCTCTCAATATTGAGGTAACAACTAGAATGTTAGAGAAGTTAGATATAGAAGTGATTAGTGCACTCAACGGGCAACAAGCAATTGAAGAAGTGGCAAAACACGTCTTTGATATTATTTTTATGGATATACAAATGCCTGTCATGGATGGCATAACAGCAACACAAATCCTTAGGAAAAATCAGGAGCTGTTTCCTATTGTGGCATTAACAGCTGCAGTACTTCCGGAAGATAAAAAAGCAGCGATAAATGCAGGGATGAATGATTTTTTAACTAAACCTCTTGTTTTTGATTCGCTATATGAGTGTATAAAAAAGCATTTAACCACCGATAAAAATAGAATGTTATTGAACATCCCCATAGCTTTAGACAATCTTGAACAAAATAGACGGCTCGTTAATAAGCTCTTAGAGCAATTTTCAATTGATTACGAAAACTTTAGTCTCAAATTCAGAAAGCTCCTAGATACTAACAGTAGTGCCGAACTTGCTAGAAACACACACGCACTTAAAGGATTAGCAGGCACTTTAGGGCTTGAAAAATTAGAGCTAATTAGTAAAGAAGTTGAGGCGCAAATAAATAATAAAGAACCAATTTTATTTATACAGTTAAATGAACAACTTACACTTACATTTCGTGCAATTAAACAATATTTACTTACTCAACAGTTTAGCGAAAGTGAGCACGTAACCGATGTGGATAATATTGATGAATCTATAGATACCATTTATGAATTAGCAATAAATGCCAAGCCAATTCCGAATGATTTACTAAAGAGCTTGAATACTTCAGCTTTTAAAGCACCGCATCCATTATTGCAACTTAAAGCGGCTGTAAATCAATTTAACTATCAACTTGTTATCGAGCTTATAACTCAATACCGTAATGATAATTAAATTAGCCAATTTAAAAAAACTAAGCTAAGTTATATTAGTCAATATCACCAAAAGGATTGAATGTGCATTCGATGTACCCGGCTGAAAAAAATAGCGATTATCTAAATAAAAAACATAAACCATTGGTTTTAATTGTTGATGATGAGCCTAATAATTTGCATGTTTTAGTTGAAGGATTACTTACCGATTATGATGTAAGGATTTCGACTAGCGGTGAACAAGCCCTCGTATTTATAGAGTCAACAAGACCCGATTTAATACTACTAGATATTATGATGCCTGGTATGGACGGTTACGAGGTGTGTAAAACATTAAAGTCACGACAAAATACTAAAGGTATTCCGATTGTTTTTGTTACTGCAATGACTAATGAAGACTCAGAGGAGCATGGATTTACATTAGGGGCTATTGACTACATTCACAAACCTTACAAGCTTGCGCTTGTAAGGGCACGAATCCGCACACACATTACCTCCCAAGGTATGCTCGATAGACTAATTGAAAAAAACTTTGACCTGCACGACAAGCTCTTAGAAATAGAAGCACTAGCTCAAGAGCTAAGTGAAAGAGAAGAAGAGTTAAAACAGCTATCGTCTAAACAAAAGCTCTTTTATCAAGCGCTAACGAGCACAGCAGATGGCGTTGTTATAACAGACTCTAAAGGTGAAATAATTGCTGTTAACCCATCGTTTTGCCGAATAACAGGCTTTTGTGAAGCTGAGGCTCTAGGCACTCAGCTGCATAAGTTAAAACAAAATAATCAACCCGGCATTAGCTTTAATAATGTATGGCAACATGCAAATAAGGCGGGATACTGGAGTGGTGAACTTGTTACTAGGCGTAAAAATGGTGAACTATACCCCGAGCTTTTAACGTTAAGCATGGTTAAAGGCGAACAAGACACTAATATACATTTTATTGGTGTCTTTAGTGATATTTCGAGCCTTAAAGTTACCCAAGAAAGAATTGACTATTTAACATGGCACGATGAACTTACGGCCCTGCCTAACAGAAATGGTTTTTTAAAGCAGCTAGAACAACAGCTACAAAGCTGCTCTCAGGAAAACAATTACGCCTATACTTACATTATTGATATTGACAGTTTTCACTCTATAAATGACGGCCTAGGTTTGCTAGCTGGCGATAAAGTATTAAAAGAGCTCGCCAACCGAATTCACAAAAAACTTGATAAAAAAGATGTGATAGCTCGCCTAGGTAGTGATGAGTTTGCAGCGTTAAGCAGTGTGGATAAGGGCGTAGGAAGGCTTAGAACACAAGAAATAGCAGAACGAAAAGCGCAAGAGCTATTAAGAGTCATTAATGCTCCTTTCATGATTGAAGATCAAGAGATTAGTATCACCATCAGCATAGGCACTTATATATTCCCTCGTGAAGATCAATGGGAAAACGCTATTGAAACAATAAGAAACTGCGAAGCAGCTTGTTACAAAGCAAAAGAAAAAGGTGGTAACAGAGTTACTTTCTTTGACAATTCGTTTGGGGAGCAAGCAAGGCGCAGATTTGAAATAGAGCAAGATTTACGCAAAGCTATTTCACAAAATGAGCTATCGCTTTATGTTCAATCACAATTTGATAGCAAACAGCAGCTAAAAGGTGGCGAAATTTTGCTACGGTGGACTCATCCGCAAAAAGGCTTTATTAGCCCTGCTGAATTTATTCCGATAGCTGAAGAATCTGACATCATTTATGAGCTAGATTGTTGGGTACTCTCTAATGGACTTAAACTTATTGAGAGCTTAGATGAGCGTCACCGTGACTTAAGCCTTTCTATAAATATAAGTGGTAGGCACTTTCACGAGCCACGCTTTTTATCTCAAATAAAAACCGAAATTGAGAAACATAATATACAGCCAAATCAGCTAACAATAGAAATTATTGAAGGCACATTACTTAATCATATGGAATCAGCTGTTGAGGCGGTACATTTGCTTAAAAATTTAGGTGTGCGCGTATCAATTGATGATTTTGGTACTGGGTATTCAAGCTTAACCTACTTAAAGCAGTTACCGATCCAGGAGCTAAAAATTGATCGCTCGTTCGTTTTTGATGCACCGACAGATAATAACGATAAATTAATAATTGATATGATAGTAAACTTAGGTCGAGTATTTGAGTTAGAAGTGGTGGCTGAGGGGGTAGAAAACCAATCTCATTTTGATTTATTAAAAGAGTACCCTGAAGTAATTTTACAAGGCTATTATTTACATAAGCCAGAGCCTGCAAGTGACTGGTTAGAAAAACTAGAGTAAAACTAAAAAGCCGAGCAGTTAAACTGCTCGGCTTTTTTTGACTAATCCGCAGCTATTATTCGCGAACTTGCCCTACACCATTAACTAAGTATTTTTCAGTTGTTAGTGATTCTAAGCCCATAGGACCATATGCATGCAGCTTGGTCGTAGCAATACCAATTTCTGCGCCTAGGCCAAGTTGAGAGCCATCTGAGAAGCGAGATGATGCATTTACCATAACTACCGAGGCATCAACACTACGTTGAAACAGCTCTGCAGTCGTGTCGTTTTTAGTACATATTACTTCGGTATGGTTAGAACCAAACTGAGCGATGTGATCAACCGCAGCGCTGAAAGTTGGCACTACGCGAATAGCAATTTCAAGGTCTAAGTATTCTTCACCAAATTCGTTATCTGCTAGCACGGTTGCATCATCAAAATATTTTGCTGCAGTGCTGTCGGCATTAATCTTTACACCTTCTTGGCGTAATACTACAGCACATAAATTTAAAAACTCATCAGCAACATCTTGATGAACAACTAAACCCTCAAGTGCATTACATACACCTGTACGCTGTGTTTTACCATTAAGTAGTAAGTTAAGCGCAATCTCTAGATCAGCATCTTTATCTACGTATAAATGACACACACCTTTGAAGTGCTGAATAACAGGGATTGTGCTGTTTTCGGTTACAAAATTAATTAAGCCTTCACCACCGCGAGGAATAATTAAATCAATGCTTTCGCGTTGCTGCATTAATTCCATCAATAAAGCACGGTCAGGATCAGGAATAACAGAAATAAGCGAAGTAGGTAAATTGTGTTTTTCAAGCACACTGTGCATTACGCTTGCAATAGCTTGTGAGCTTTTAAGTGCTTCTTTACCACCACGTAAAATAACGCCATTGCCTGATTTAAAGCAAAGAGCACCCGCATCCGCTGTTACATTTGGGCGTGCTTCATAAATCATACACACAACGCCTAGAGGTACGCGCATTTTACGAATTTTAATGCCATTTGGACGCTCAGTAATATCACGTAGCTGACCAACAGGATCATCTAAACTTACAATTACCTCAATACCTTCAGCCATGGCTTCGATACGTTCGTCATTTAAAGTTAAGCGATCGATCATAGACGCTGCTAAGTTATTATCGCGAGCAGCACTTAAATCACTTTCGTTTTCTTTAATAATAAACGCTTTTTGTGCGCGTAACGCTTGAGCCATTTCTGTTAACACTTGGTTTTTGGTCTCGGTGTCGAGTAAAGCAAGTGTTGTCGCAGCTTTTGCTGCTTGGCGTGATATATCCGTAATTAAACTCATGACTTCTCCAATAATGCGATATCTTTTTCAGAAATTACAGGACCAATTGAATCCTGCATTTTTTCACTAAATTCACTCTGCTCGTTATCTGCAATAAAGTTTAACAAGCAGCTACTATAATTTGCGGTCGCTTTAGCTAAACGCGTACCATCTTCACTTCGTACTAAAATGGTGTCGCCAACGGCAAACTCACCATGTACTTCCATAATCTCATCACCGCGAATACAGCCGCTTTCACCTTCTAGAGACTCATCAAATGAGCCATCTACTACTACTTCACCTTGCTCATTTGCAGTATGCGTCATCCAATGCACAGAATCTTGCATTGGTTTTTCATATGGTGAGAATACTGTACCAGGGTTATCACCGGCCAATAAGCGAGTAAATGTCTCTTCTTTAAAACCGTTAATGATATAAGTAGCAATACCGTGTGACGTTGCTTTTTCCGCGGCTTCAATTTTTGTTTTCATGCCACCAGTGCCTACAGAGCTTGTTGCACATCCTGCCATAGCATAAATAGACTCATCAATTGATTTAATTTCAGGTAATAAAATAGCATCATCATGCAAATTAGGGTTTTTATCATACAACCCATCCACGTCTGAAAATATCAATAATGCATCTGCATCTGCGGCGGCTGCCACCATTGCTGATAAGTTATCGTTATCACCCACTTTTAGATCATCAGTTGTTACTGCATCATTTTCGTTAATAATTGGCAGTACACCGTGTTCAAGCAAAGTAAATACGGTTTCTCGAATACTTTGATAGCGTTCGCGATCGCGCAAATCACCATGTGTTAATAATAATTGTGCTGAAGGAAAATCGAAAAAACGGTCCCACATAGCAATCATTTCCGTTTGACCTGCTGCTGCCATTGCCTTTTTCATAACGACTGTACGAGGCTTATCTGAAGGAAATAAGTGCGACCCAGCAGCAACTGAGCCCGATGAAACTAAAATAACTTCAATGCCACGGGCACGACAACGAACAATAAACTGTGCGATGGTTAATATGTAGCGCGAACGACAGCCATCTTGATCTGGTGCTATTAATGCACTACCTACTTTAAGTACGATACGTCGCCAATTTAACTTTTGCATAAATGTTCAACTTTCCATTTTATTTGTGCTCAGCTTGCGCGAGCTAAAACTTAGTAGCCACGTTTATAAACATAGCTGCGAATTTATTTAATCATTTAAAACACTTTTTTACGCACACACAAAAACCATATCTAAAGCCATGGCTTTAAATTTAAGGTCATATAAAAAATAGCAACAACTCAGGTTTTGAGTAGCACTAATTAAAAAATTTAAAAGTGTTGTTTATGCATCGCTGTAAAAAGCTGTGTGTGGCTTTTTTATTAACAACATGCATAGAGCCTCTAAAGTCTGATACACCAACAGATAGGGTGAAGACCAAAGGACCGAGATTTAACCGCCACGATGGGGGTAAAATATTGAAAGTAATAGTTCAACTCAAACCTTTATTTATTTAAAAAGTTAAATAAACTTGTTCAGTAAAACCATACCAATAGTTCAGTAAATGATATTTTTTAGTGCTCTAATGTCTATTTAGTCACTAACACCTGATTATAAAGATTAAAAATGACGTTAGTATTAACAACGCCGCTTTTTCTTAAATAAACATAATTAGATAACTAATTATTAGAACACGAAGTATAATACGCTACTTTATGCTTTAAAATCAAGGTTAAAATTCGTGCTAAATAAATATGTGGCGATTAGTAGCTATGATTTTTTATTAAAATTCAATAAATTAAACTAATAACTCTCTCGCAAAAACCTTAATGCCTACTAATATTTCCTAAGTAGCTAAAATTAAATTAGTAAAACTAAACTTTCACGTGTATACCCCTGTATTAATAATTAACAAAAGTTATACTTTTAAATATCGTCATCAATAAGGAATTTTTATTCTATGTCAGCAATTTATATAGCCGGTATCGCACTTTGCTCTGTGCTTGCCCAGTGGGTAGCATGGGCTTTTAAAGTGCCCGCTATTCTGTTTTTATTGCTTACTGGTCTTTTACTCGGACCATTTAGTGGTGTTTTAGACCCTGATGCGCTTTTAGGCGACTTGCTTTTTCCTGTTGTATCACTAAGTGTGGCAGTTATTTTATTTGAGGGGTCACTTACCTTACATTTCAGGGAACTTAAGGGCATTAGCAAGGTGGTGCGCAACTTATGCTCCATAGGAATGCTCACAACCTGTATTATTATTAGCCTAAGTGCTTATTGGTTATTAGAACTTAATTGGCGAGTTGCCGCGGTGCTTGGCGCAGTACTCGTTGTAACAGGCCCTACAGTAATAGCCCCTTTATTAAACTCCATGCGCCCTACTCAAGACATAGACCGTATTTTACGCTGGGAAGGGATTGTTATTGACCCTATCGGTGCATTATTTGCGGTACTGGTTTTTGAAGCCGTAATGCTTGTAGGCCAGGGCGAAGTGCTTAGTCACACCATTATTGCTTTAGTTAAAACGCTCGGTGTTGGTTTAAGTATAGGCGTAGTAGCAGGCTGGGTTACAACACAGCTTATGCGCCGTGAATGGCTGCCATTTGAACTTCATAAGTTTGGCATTTTAGCGCTCGTACTAATTAGTTTTTCTGTTTCAAATTACTTAAGTCATGAGTCTGGCTTATTAGCCGTTACCGTATTTGGAATTTGGTTAGCAAATCAAGACGATTTAGAAATAGACTCTGTATTAGAATTTAAAGAAGACTTGTCGATGATTTTAATATCGACACTGTTTATTCTACTTGCTGCACGATTACAACTCTCTGATTTAATGATGCTCGATAGCGACGTATTTATATTTTTAGCTGTTGTTTTATTTATTGCTCGCCCAATGTGTATTGCAATATCAACTTTTGGTACCGACTTACCAATGAAGTCTCGCCTAGTACTTTCTTGGATAGCACCTAGGGGGATTGTTGCAGCCGCAGTAGGCTCTGTATTTGCGCTAAGTATGATGGAAGCTGGTGTTGCAGATGCTGAAAAAATGGTGCCACTGATATTTACTGTGATTATTATCACCGTTGTATTACAAAGCTTAACAGCAATACCTGTGGCTAAGTTGTTAGGTGTGCGCCAACCGTCACCTAATACTATTTTAATTATTGGGGCTAACCATGTTTCACGTGCTATTGGTCGGGGCTTAAAAGAGCAAAATATACCTGTTCACCTGTCAGATCCGGCATGGGAAAACTGTAAAATGGCGCGTATGGACGGATTGCCTTGTTATTATGGTAACCCACAGTCTGAGCATGCAGAACGTTATTTACCATTAACCACTATTCGCAGTGTATTAGCGTTGTCGCCAAACAGACATCATAATGCGCTGGGTGTGCAGTATTTCTCTCATTTATTAAATGAGAAAAATGTATTTTCTTTGCGCTCATCAACTTCTCACGCCAAGGCGAACAAAGACAGTGCCACATTTTTATCAAGACAAATACTATTTGGTGATGATGGCTCTTACGCACGCTTAAGTAGCATTATAGCTAAAGGCGGTAAAGTAAGCGCAACGCGCATTTCAGAAGAATTTGATTGGGAGAAATACCAAGAAATGAACCCTGAAGCTATACCGCTATTCATATTGAAAGGCGACAAGGACAGCGATGAAGATACACCTGTTAAACTAAGACCATTTACAATAAATATGGAAAAGCCGCCTCAAGAGGGCGAGCGTATTGTTGCATTACAACCTCCTAAAATGTCGGTTTTAAAAGATCCACAAAATAAGGCTAAAGAAGAAAGTTAAACTTTTTCACTCACTGTAAAAACACAAAAACCCTAACTTATTAAGTTAGGGTTTTGTTTTATAGAGCCCATTAAATTGGAAGACGGGCTCGAGCAACGACGCTATCTGGCATTTTTTGCGCTAACTTGCTCAGTGCTCGCTCAATTTTTTTATGTGTCGCTTTATCAGCCACCATTGAATTAAACAGCCACCTATAGGCATCCTCAAAGTCACGCGGGCTGCCATAACCATTGTTGAACAACTTCACTAAACGTAGCTGCGCCTTTAAATTTCCTTGCGATGATGCCTCTCGTAAATACGTAATGGCCATCGCTTTATCTTGCTGAACTAATCGGCCAGTGTCGTAGTAGCGCCCTAATTGCTCTAAGGCTGCCGCTAAGCCTTGCTCAGCCGCTTTTCGCATGTAATACACGCCTAACTCTACATTTCGTTCGACACATACGTTATAAGCTAGCATATCGCCATATAAAAATTGATAAGAGGGCAATGCCATTTTATTGGCTCGCGCTTCAATATCTTGTACTAACTGGCAATCATCTGCCTTTACTCGCTGCAAATGTGTATTTTTATTTATAAGCGCAATAAGTTCTGACTCAGTATATAAAGGGACCGCCGCAGGAGATTCATCTGCTAACGCATTGGTATTTATAAATAAAGATAACGACACTAACGGTACAGCCAATACTGAGCTTTTTAAAAATAGGCGCATGTTTACCACGTACAAAAATAGACTTACCAAATAATATACAAAGATCGTTCCAAGGTGAATTTTAGATACAAAAAAAGCTGCATAAAGCAGCTTTTTTTCATCTTTGGTAATTATGCAAACGGGTTGCGAAGTACCATAGTTTCTAAACGGTCAGGGCCTGTAGATATAATATCAACAGGAACACCTGTGATTTCTTCAATACGCTTGATGTAATCAATCGCAGCTTTTGGTAAGCCTTCAAGGCTAGTTACACCCACTGTGTTTTCAGACCAACCTGGCATTTCTTCGTATACCGGTGTTACTTTCTCGTAACCTTCAGCAGCTAATGGCGTTACGTTTGTAACTGTGCCATCTTCAAGCTGGTAGCCAGTACAGATTTTAAGTGTTTCTAAGCCATCTAAAACGTCAAGCTTAGTTAAACAAAAACCTGAAATACTGTTGATTTGAACTGCACGGCGCATTGCCACTGCATCTAACCAACCAGTACGACGAAGACGACCTGTAGTAGCACCAAACTCATGGCCTTTGTCACCTAAGTGCTTGCCCACTGGATCTTGCTTATCAAGACCATCGTAAAGCTCTGTAGGGAAAGGACCAGAACCAACACGAGTTGTGTACGCTTTAATAATACCTAAAACGTAGTCAAGGTTTAATGGACCAAAACCTGCACCTGTAGCAACGCCACCAGCAGTTGTATTTGAAGACGTTACATAAGGGTAAGTACCGTGATCGATATCAAGTAATGTACCTTGTGCACCTTCAAATAAAATGTGCTCGCCTGCTAAACGTGTTTGATCTAAAAGCTCAGTTACATCAACAACCATTGCTTTTAAGATATCTGCAACAGCCATTGCATCATCAAACGTTTTTTGAAAATCTACAGCGTCTACTTTGTAGTAATTAACTAATGTGAAGTTATGGTACTCAAGAACTTCTTTTAGTTTAGCTGCAAATAACTCAGGATTAAATAAATCGCCTACACGTAAACCACGACGTGCTACTTTATCTTCGTACGCTGGACCAATACCACGGCCTGTAGTACCAATTGGCTTATCGCCACGTGCAGTTTCACGGGCTACATCTAATGCAACATGGAAAGGCAGGATTAATGGACATGCTTCGCTTATTAAAAGACGGTCGCGTACTGGTACGCCACGTTCTTCAAGCATGCCAATCTCTCTCATTAGCGCTTCTGGTGATAAAACAACACCATTACCAATCACACATTTAACATTGTCACGTAATACACCCGATGGAATAAGGTGTAGAACTGTCTTTTCACCGTCGATAACTAAAGTATGACCAGCATTGTGGCCACCTTGATAACGAACTACTAAAGATGCTTTGTCTGTAAGGAGATCAACAACCTTACCCTTACCTTCGTCACCCCATTGGGTGCCTAATACAACAACGTTTTTACCCATCGTAAATTCACTTAGAGAAAATTAGGACGAGATTTTATCAGAAAACTAAAGTAAAGATCACCCCTGTTCAGCTTATTTTTTCTGCGGGTAATATTTTGAAGTGAAACTATTGCTAATAACCACATAAATAACAGTGGTTTAAACTACTAAAATTCATTAAACAAAAAGCCCCGCAATTGCGAGGCTTTATAAGTTTTTAAATAATCGGTGCTAAGCTTATTGCGCTTTAGCACCTTTCATATATTTAAAGAAGTCACTATCTGGTGAAAGTACCATAACATCTTGCTTATCTTTAAAGGTCTTTTTATAAGCCTCTAAAGAACGAACAAAGCCAAAGAACTCAGGATCTTTGTTGTACGCTTTTGCATATATTGCAGCAGCGTCAGCATCACCTTGACCACGAACAGAACGCGCATTACGTTCTGCATCAGCAAGCATTACCGTTACACGACGATCAACACCCGCACGAATAGTCTCGGCTTTTTCTTGGCCCTCAGAACGATGCTCTTTTGCAACTGCAGTACGCTCAGCGCGCATACGTTGATAAATAGAGCTACTAACTTCTTGCGGTAAGTTAATTTGCTTAACACGTACATCAAGTACTTCAATACCAAGCTCACGCGCACTTTCAGAAGCTTGCACTAATGCTTCTTCCATTAACTCGCTACGCTCACCCGATACAATTTCGCGAATTGTACGTGTACCAAAGTTTGTACGAAGACCATTGTTTACTTTTTGCTTCAGTAACGTTTCAGCATATTGCTTGTCGCCACGAGCACGTAAGTAAAAAGCGCTAAAGTCGTTAACACGCCATTTAACAAACGAATCAACAATTAAGTCTTTTTTCTCGCTTGTAACAAAACGATCTGGCGTACCATCTAGCGTTTGAATACGTGCATCAATACGGCGTACTTGGCTAAAAAACGGCACTTTAAATTGTAGGCCTGGGCCATATACAATCGCTTTATCTTCACTGTCTTTTTGCACTTTGCTGAACAACATTACAATCGCTTTTTGTCCTTCAGGTACTACAAATACCGATGAAAAAGACATAACAATGGCAGCTAATAGTATAACTAAACTAAAGTTTTTCATTATGATTATCTCCCATCATTAAAGCGGTCGTTGTTAAAGCGGTCGTTACCACTGTTAACAGAGCTATTGCGTGACGTATTTACTTTGTTGCGTAAATCTTGAATATCACTTGAGCTTGGAAGCGCAACGCGTGTTGCAGTACCCTGCTTGTCCATGATTTTATCAAGAGGTAAATACATCATATTGTTGCCGCCTTTAACATCAACTAGCACTTTAGAGCTACTACCAAGCACCTCTTCCATCGCGTCAATGTATAAACGTTCACGAGTAACTTCCTTAGCTGCTTGATATTCAGGTAATAGCTTTTCAAAGCGAGCCACTTCACCTTGCGCTTCTAACGTAATTCGTTCCTGGTAACCTTCAGCTTCTTGCGTCATACGCGTTACTTGACCACGAGCACGCGGCTCAATTTCACGGGCATACGCTTCGGCTTCACGGATGAAACGCTCTTCATCTTCTTGTGCTGCAATTGCATCATCAAAAGCATCTTTAACTTCGGTTGGCGGACGAGAGTCTTTAAAGTTAACGTCTGTCACTATTAAACCTAAGTTATATGGTTCGATAATTTTATTAAGCTCATCCCACGTATTTTGGCGAACAACTTCACGGCCATTCGTTAATACTTGATCCATTTTTGCATGGCCCACAACATAACGTAATGCACTATCAAGTGCTTCTTCTAAGCTACTATCAGCATTAGTCACGCTAAATTCGTAAAGGTACGGGTCAATAACACGGTATTGCACCTGAAACTCAACGCTTACCACGTTTTCGTCTTCAGTTAGCATAAAGCCCGAGGCCGATAATGAGCGCACAGCTTCAATATCAACAGGAATAACGGTTTCAATAAACGTCATCTTCCAACGCAAACCTGGATCTGCAATTCGGTCGTATTTACCAAATTGAAGTACCACACCGCGCTCAGCTTCTTTTACCGTATAAATACCACTTAACGCCCATACAATAACGGCGATAATAAGGATAAATGAAATACCGGCTCCGCCAAGTCCACCGCCGCTACCATTGCCGGATTTTTTTCCGCCAAAAAAGCCGCCTAACTTGTTACTAAACTTACGGAACACCTCGTCTAAATCAGGTGGGCCTTGATCACGTCCGCCTTTATTATTCCACGGATCTTTGTCATTGCCATTATTACCCGGTTCATTCCAGGCCATAGCTATACTCCATTGTTATCTAAATAAATTAGGAAATTGTGTTAAATCTAACAAATCTACCGCGTTTCTCATACTAAAACCGACGTTTATACGTCAATTTTTAATTACGGTTGATAAAACCAGCAATTTCAGGACCAAATTCTTTGATTAAACGATTCCACTCAACCATTGGCATTCTGACATCTAAAAGCCAATTACCCTGCTCATCAAAACGCTCTTCATGCACCGCATTTAGCGTAAATAATGAAGCTCTTAAGCGTCCGTACATAGGGGCTAGCAATAACGTTTCACTAAACATTTGCTTAGCTAATAAGTCGCTAATCGCCTCACTTAGTAACTCACATCCTTCACCTGTTTGTGCAGACAACCATACTCTTATAGGCTGCCCTTCGTCATCCCGATCAATTCTCGGACTAACATCATCAAGTGCGTCAATTTTATTGTAAATAAGTAATTGAGGAACTTCATCGGCTTCAATTTCTTTAAGCACCGACTGAACTTGTTCAATATTTTCTTTACGACGAGGGTCTGCCACATCAATAACATGTAACTGTAAGTCGGCCTCTCGCGTTTCGGTAAGTGTTGCTTTAAAGGCAGCGACTAAATCATGTGGTAAATGGCGTATAAATCCCACTGTATCAGCTAAAATTACTGAGCCTACATCGCCTATATCAAGCTTACGTAGTGTTGGGTCCAGTGTTGCAAACAATTGATCGGCTGCATACACGTCAGAATCGGTGATTAGATTAAATAGCGTTGATTTACCCGCATTAGTGTAACCAACCAACGACACAGTCGGAATTTCATTGCGCGTACGCGCACGTCTACCCTGCTCACGTTGTACAGCTACTTTTGCCAATCGAGCGCGAATGTTTTTAATTCTCGCACGTAATAAGCGTCTATCTGTTTCTAACTGAGTTTCACCTGGTCCGCGTAAACCTATACCACCTTTTTGTCTTTCAAGGTGAGTCCAACCACGAATAAGTCGGGTTGACATATGGCGTAATTGAGCAAGCTCAACTTGAAGCTTACCTTCGTGAGTACGGGCTCTTTGGGCAAAAATATCAAGAATAAGTGTCGTTCTATCAAGTACACGGCATTGGCAAACGCGCTCTAAATTGCGTTCCTGAGACGGACTTAATTGATGATTAAATATGACGACATCTGCATTGTGGATTTTGACAATTTCAGCTATTTCTTCTGCTTTACCGGTACCGACGAATAGTTTCGGATGTGGTGCTTGACGGCTGCCTTGCACAACCGCCAAACTACTAACACCAGCAGAAGATACCAACATTTCCAATTCATGAAGATCTTCACGATCGCCATCTTTAGGTAAGTCGATATGTACTAAAATTGCCTGTTCGCCGGATTCATAGCGGTCAAACAAGCATTACGCTCCTAATTAAAAGTTTCCAGCTTCTGGTTCTTCAGTGCTCTCATCCCCTTGAACACCTTGGAAGTTGACTGCGCGAGCAGGTACAACTGTTGAAATTGCATGCTTATACACCATTTGGTTTACGGTGTTTTCAAGTAAAATAACAAATTGGTCAAATGACTGAATTTTACCTTGTAATTTTATGCCATTTACCAAAAAGATTGATACTGGAATGCGCTCACGACGTAGTGCATTCAAAAATGGGTCTTGTAACGATTGGCCTTTTGCCATGTTATTGTTCCTTCGTTCTAGGTGTTATTATAATTAAGTGGCTGAACTTATTTGATTAAACTAAATAATCTTCAACTACTACTAGCTTAGCGAACTTACTACACGATGCAAGTTTTCTTCATCACCTGTTGTTAACCAAGTAACATCAGGCCAACTGCGTAGCCACGTTAACTGACGCTTTGCCAATTGACGCGTTGCTGCGATGCCGCGAAAAACCATTTCATCATGGTTTGTTTCACCCGCAAGGTAATCCCACATTTGTCTATAACCTACACAACGAATAGAAGGCATATTGGGGTGTAAATCCTTACGTAGATATAGGGTCGAAACTTCATTTTCAAACCCCTGATCAATCATTATTTTAAACCTTTCTTCAATTCTGCTATGTAATTCGCAGCGCTGCTGTGGCGCAATAGCAAATTGATGAAAAGTATAAGGTAAAGCTGGCTGCTTTTGCTTTTGCAACTCAGTCATTGTTTTACCTGTTATACGGTAAACCTCTAGAGCCCGATTAATTCTTTGTGAATCATTCTCACTTATTTTTTCGGCTGCTTGCGGGTCAACTTTAACTAATTCTTTATATAAATGAGGCCAGCCATGTTCATTAGCTTGCGCTTCAAGTTCTGCTCGAATAGTTGCATCAGCTTCTGGTAATGGCGATAAACCATCAATTAGCGCCTTAAAGTACATCATTGTACCGCCTACAAGTACAGGCACCTTACCTTGTTGATGAAATTCATCAATTTTTTGTACTGCATCTCGTCTAAAATCAGCCACCGAGTAGGTTTCGCTCGGATCAAGCAAATCAATTAAATGATGCGGAGCACGAGCGAGTTCTTCAGCGTCCGGTTTTGCGGTGCCAATATCCATACCTTTATACACTAACGCTGAATCGACGCTGATAATTTCAGTATTTAAATGCTCACACAACGAAATTGCCAATGCTGTTTTTCCAGCAGCGGTTGGGCCCATTAAAAATATGACCGGTAAATTACTCAACACGAACACCTTAGTCTAATTGCGTTAAATAGCTATTTAGCTCTATTTTAACTGCTTTTTCTTGTAAACGTTCAATTGTTTGCGGATTATTTTGTAAGCGAATTTGTTGTTCTAAAAATACATTGCTTGAATAAAAGCGAGCAGGTACGCTCTTTAATTGCCATGCAAGCCAGCTTTCAATATTTTCAAACTGTGACTTACATGCACTCAGTAAGTGCTCAATTGCATTTGATACATCAAGCAAATACAAACAAGCAGGCAATTTTTTTACCATAACAAATTGTTTTTCTATAACAAGTTCAAAGCCAAGTAAGGTAAACCACGATTGTTGCGCTGCTATTATCACACAATCTTCTTTTGATAAATTAACCCTTACAGGTAATAAAAGAGCTTTACCTTCAAGGCTACCAAGCTCTTTTATTTGATTATGCCAATCATCAGGTAGTGCATATTTAAAATGCGAGCAATAAAGTTGCTGCTGTAAACTAAACACGCATACACCTTCGGTTACACTTATTATTGCAACTTCGTTTAGCTTTGCCGCTTGTTCACTATTTAAAGCATGGCTTGAGGAACTTGTCACATTATCAAAATGTGCAGCATGTTGCTCACTTACACCTTGGTAAAACGCATTTACGTCGTGATGATTAGCAGTCTCATTGCTACGATAAGCATTACCACTCCCACCGCTTGAAGAACGTGAAGCAGAAACGCCACCAAAGCCGGAGTTAGATGGCTGTAATTGCGATTTTGGGTAATCAAAAGCACCTGTAGATTGCGCTGCTTCATTACCCGTATACAAAGGCTCAGCACCAGCTGTCATAGCTTGCTGCGAATTGTCTATTGCTTCACTAACAAACTCACCTTGTAGAGGCACTACAACTTGTTTAATTGCTTGTAAAATAAAGTCGTGTACTAAGCGCCCCTGATGAAAACGCACTTCGTGCTTTGCAGGATGTACATTTACATCGACTTGCCTAGGGTCTATATCAATATAAATAACAAAACCAGGTAGCTCTTGTGCACCGCTCACTTCTTCAAATGCTTGGCGTATAGCATGCAATATAAGCTTATCGCGCATCATTCGATTATTTACATATGTGTACTGCGTTGTATTAGCTGACCCGACAGGTAATACCCAGCCATGCAATTGCAAGCCGCCCTCACCCGATTGAATATGCAAACCATGCTCTGCAAATGCTTTGCCAGCTACTTGCGCAACACGAGTAATAGCCTGAGCAGGGTCTGTTTTAGCACGATATTGCCTCACTACTTTTTGGTTATGAGTTAGCGTTATAGATACATCAAAGCGACTCAGCGCAATACGTTTTATAAGCTCATCAATGTGGCTAAATTCGGTTTTTTCAGTGCGCAAAAATTTACGACGAGCAGGGGTATTAAAAAATAAATCTTTAACCTCAATTGTTGTTCCATCGGGGTGGGCAACAGGCTTAACTTGCACCGCCATATCGCGGCCTTCTGCAAACGCTTGCCACGCTGCTTCTTGCTCTTTAGGTTTGGAGCTAAGCGTTAATCGCGATACAGAGCTAATTGATGCAAGCGCTTCGCCTCTAAATCCCAATGAGCATATGTTTTCTAAATCATCGAGTGACTTTAATTTACTGGTTGCGTGGCGAGAAAGCGCAAGTGTTAATTCATCTTTACCTATACCCGAGCCGTTATCACGAATACGAATAAGCTTGTGGCCGCCGCGCTCAATATCTATTTGAATACGCGTTGCACCAGCATCTAAACTGTTTTCTACTAATTCTTTTACTACCGACGCAGGGCGCTCTACCACTTCGCCAGCGGCAATCTGGTTGGCTAAACGCGCGGGTAATATTTCAATACTCATGAACGTCCTAACAAAATTTTTCTAAAGGTTTAACTTTGAGGTATATCAAGCTCTTGACCAATAAACAGCGTATTTGAGCTAAGTTTATTAGCTTGCTTTAATTTACTTACAGTTACGCCATACCGACTTGCAAGCATACTTAAAGATTCACCTGGGCGTACTTTGTGCTTAGTAGGGTATTGCGATTTAAGCTTTGCAAATAACGAATCATCAGGCGGGTTTTTTAAATAATAATTTTTAATAGACGTAAATATCGCCTTTGCTAAACGCTCTTGATGATTAGCGCTTTTAAGCATACGTTCTTCTCTTGGATTAGATATAAACCCGGTCTCAACTAAAATAGAAGGGATGTCAGGCGACTTTAAAACAGCGAGACTGGCATGTTGAGGGTCTTTTTTATGTAGTTTAGCTACCTTTTTAAGCTCTTTAACTACTTCATCGGCAACGCTTAAACCGGTCTTCATTGAGTGATCCATCGACATATCAAGCAATGCTTGCGCTAAGTACTTTTCGTTGGCAGCATCTTTAATTACATCTGCAGCCCCCCCTAAAAGTTCAGAGTGCTTTTCTTTATCTTCTATCCATTTACCTATTTCAGAATTAGCTCTACGTAACGATAAAACCCATACAGAAGCGCCATTAGGCCCGGGGCTGGTAAATGCATCAGCATGAATAGAAACAAAAAAGTCAGCCTTTTTTTCGCGCGCACGATTAGTACGTGTATTTAGTTTTACAAAGTAGTCACCACTTCGCACCATGCGCGAAATCATTCCCCGCTCGCCATCTATCATGCGCTCTAAACGCTTGGCAATTTGCAAAGTAACTGTTTTTTCATATGTACCCGAAGGACCAATAGATCCAGGGTCTTCACCGCCATGGCCTGCATCAATAGCAATAACGATATCGCGTTCTTGGCTTAGCTGACGATTTTTAGCCGCTGTTTGCGCAGGTGACGCAACGGCTTGCTTTTGAGCCTTATTATATAAATCGACAACTAACCTATTTTTATAAGGGCCAGCGGGGGCTAGTGCAAAAATAACCGGTTTGACCGCAGAGCTTAGCTCGAACACTAACCGAACGCTTTTTTTGTTTTTAGGTTTGGAATAGCGCAGCTTACTAACAATTTGATGCTTTGGCGGAACTCCTGGCAGTATTTTTAGCTCTTTTGTATTTTCTAAGTCAACGACTAAACGGCTCGGATTTTTAAGCATAAAGTAGCTAAAATCTGGCTTTTCATCTAGATCAAATACAACGCGAGTGCTATCTGGCGATGGCCACACTCGCGCACTATTAATAGTATTTTGCGCCCACAGAGGCAAACTCACAGCTAATACCATGAGAGAAAGAAATAATTTAGTTATACCTCGAGTCATTTTAATAACCACTGCCTTAACTATTTTTATTATAAGAGCTAGCTTTTGTATGTTAGCTATTTAGTTTTTCGACAATTGCTACACCGCGCTCACTTGCACTATTAATAACAATTTTTCGCTCATCGCCTACATAGCTTAGAGTAATATCTAAATCAGGCACAGGAATAAATTCTCCACCTTTTTCAGGCCATTCAACTACACATATTGCATCAGCTGAAAAGTAATCTCGTATTCCCATATATTCAAGTTCTTCAGGGTCACCTAAACGATATAAATCAAAGTGATAAACATTGGCTCGCTCAAGCTCGTATGGTTCTACTAGTGTATATGTTGGGCTTTTAACCTTACCTGTATGGCCAAAACCTTGTACCACACCTCGCGTAAATGTTGTTTTACCAGCACCTAAATCACCATGTATATATATAACCGCACCATGCTCTATAATAGCAGCAAGCTGATTACCCATTGCTACTGTGGCTATTTCATCATTTAAGTGAGATTGGAAACTACGCGTCATTACTACCTCAAAAATTTACTTAAAAGCGCATGTTTGCTAATCATACCAGAATATTTATTTAAGGCGATAAATTGCAGTTTTAGACATAAAAAAACCGGCCTAAGCCGGTTTTTTAAAAACAGAGGAATTATAATCCTAATTTCTTCTCAAGGTAGTGGATATTAGTTCCACCATTTTGGAAGTTCTCATCTGCAAGAATGCGTTTATGCAAAGGAGTATTAGTTTTAATTCCGTCAATCACTAGCTCGTTAAGTGCATTACGTGCACGTGCTATAGCAACATCACGGTTTTCGCCGTAAGTGATTAACTTACCAACCATTGAATCGTAATGTGGTGGTACTGTGTAGTCAGCGTAAATATGGCTGTCCCAACGAATACCTAAACCACCCGCCGGGTGAAAACGTGTAATTTTACCCGGTGAAGGAATAAACGTTTCAGGATCCTCAGCATTAATACGACACTCAACAGCATGTCCGCGAATAACCACGTCATCTTGAGTGAAAGATAATGGCTGACCCGCAGCAATTTTTAACTGCTCTTTAACCAAGTCGATACCAGTAACCATCTCAGTTACAGGGTGCTCTACTTGAATACGAGTATTCATTTCGATGAAGTAAAACTCGCCGTTTTCGTATAAAAACTCAAACGTACCTGCACCACGGTATCCAATTTCGATACATGCTCGAGTACAGCGTTCACCAATAAATTTACGCGTTTCAGCAGTAATGCCTGGCGCAGGAGCTTCTTCAACTACTTTTTGGTGACGACGTTGCATAGAGCAATCGCGCTCACCTAAATGCACAGCATTACCTTGACCATCTGCAAGTACTTGAACTTCGATATGACGTGGGTTTTCAAGGAATTTTTCCATGTAAACCATACCATTACCAAAGAACTGCTTAGCTTCTTGTTGAGTCAATGAAATTGAATCAATTAGTTCAGCTTCGCTGCGTACTACACGCATACCACGGCCACCACCGCCACCAGCGGCTTTAATAATTACCGGGTAACCGATACGCTTAGCAATTTGCATGTTGCGTTCTTTATCATCCGATACAGGGCCATCAGAGCCTGGTACACACGGAACACCCGCTTTTCGCATTGCAGCAATAGCAGAAACTTTATCGCCCATTAAGCGAATCGTATCGCCTTTAGGACCAATAAATACAAAGCCACTTTGCTCAACTTGGTCGGCAAAATCAGCATTTTCAGCAAGGAAACCATAACCTGGGTGAATCGCTACTGCGTCTGTTATTTCTGCCGCAGCAATAATGCGCGGAATATCTAAATAACTTTCAGTTGCTGATGGTTTACCAATACAGATGGTTTCATCTGCAAGCAATACATGCTTAAGATCGCGATCTGCCGTTGAATGCACAGCAACCGTTTTGATCCCAAGCTCTTTGCAGGCGCGCAATATACGAAGTGCAATTTCACCTCGGTTTGCTATGACTACTTTATCTAACATTAGAGTTGGCCTTTTAGGTTGCGCTATTATTCAATGATGAATAGAGGTTGATCAAATTCTATTGGCTCGCCATTTTCAGCTAGGATAGCTTTAACAGTACCTGCTTTATCTGCTTCAATTTGGTTCATCATTTTCATAGCTTCAATAATACAAAGCGTGTCACCCACTTTAACTTGTGAGCCCACTTCTACATATGCTGGCGCTTCTGGAGATGCAGCAGAGTAAAAAGAACCAACCATAGGTGATTTAACTTGGTGACCCGTAGGGGCTGCTGGAGCTGCATCAGCCTCAACTGCTACAGGAGCCGCTGCGGCAACAGGTGCTGCTGGCGCTGGTGCATATTGCTGTGGAGCAAATTGTGCGTAACCTGGGCCTGCGCTCATGTTATTGCGATTAATACGTACTGATTCTTCACCTTCAGTGATTTCTAGCTCAGCAATACCTGATTCTTCTACTAATTCGATAAGTTTTTTTATCTTGCGAATATCCATTATACGACCCGCCTGTTACTTTGTGTGTTAATTTAAATTAAATCGAGTTTTGCAACCGGCTCACTGCACAATTTAATGCTGCGTGGTAACCCATTGCGCCTAATCCACATATCACGCCTTGCGCCACATCAGAAAAATAAGAATGATGACGAAATGCTTCACGTGCGTGCACATTACTTAAGTGCACTTCAAAAAACGGAATATCAACACTTAGCAATGCATCACGTAATGCGACGCTTGTATGCGTAAATGCAGCTGGGTTAATTATTATGTAATCAACCGCTTGCCAAGCACTGTGTATTCGTTCAATGAGCGCTTGCTCACTATTACTTTGAAAATGCGTTAACTCAACATCTAGACTATCAGCGGCACTTGATAGTTCGCTCATAATTTCACTTAGCGTTTGAAAACCGTATTTATCCGGTTCACGTTTGCCCAGCATGTTTAAATTTGGACCATTTATAACCAAAAGGTTAAATTTTGCAGCCATAATACGCGATATATCCTATAAGTAATGAGTTAAGCGGTTACTAACGATTTTTCACTATAACATCTGTGTAAAAAACCAAGATAGCAACAATTTCTCACGTTAACCAACTATTATAGTGAGTTCGATGTAAATAGCAGCAAAATACTGGTCTAATCTCTATGATGGGAACAAACATTCAGAAAGGATATCGTAAGCCGCTTAGTTTATATAAGCGGCTTAATTGCACTATTATTGTGCGCTGGCGCGCACTGCAGCTAAGTGAGTGGCAAAATCATCAGCATTTAAAAAGCCAGTTACACGTTGTGTACTTAGCTCTTCGCCCTGGGTATTAAAAAACAAAATACTGGGTAAACCAAACACAGTGTACTCTTCCATCAACTCAATTGTGCTGTTATCGCTGCTTGTTAGATCAACCTGAATGAGCTGAAAGTGATTAAACTCACTTTGTACTTTTGCGTCGGGAAATGTGTAATGCTCAAACTCTTTACATGCCACGCACCAGTCTGCATATAAGTCGACCATAACCATTCGGCCTTCATCGCTAGCTTGCGCTACAGCTTCTTTTAGCTCAGCTAAATCAGCTACCTTTTTAAACTCATTAGTTTGAGTGTTAAAATGAGTAGTTTGATTTTGCTGCGGCAAAATATAGTTTTTAGTAAGTGTAAACCCGGTTAAAGCAAGCAAAATGGCACTAAACCATAATACTGTTTTTAACTTACTTTGTGCCTGAGCGCTTTGCCAATAATGTAAATACAACGCAGTTGCTAAAGCAAGTAGCCCTGCCATGAGTAAAATAATATCAGCATCTACTATGCGCTCTAATAAAATAAGTGGCACTACAAGCATTATAAAACCAAACAAAGTTTTAACTTGCTCCATCCAACCGCCGGCTTTTGGAAGTAACTTGCCACCAGATGTACCTAATAATAATAACGGTAAACCCATTCCAAGGCTTAATACATAAAGCGTTAAACCACCAACTAGGTAATCACCGCTTTGCGCTACAAATAATAGAGCTGCCGACAATGGTGCTGTAGTACATGGAGATGCTATTAATCCCGACAAAACCCCCATTAAAAATACGCCAACGTAATTGCCGCCTTTTTGGTTGTTACTTACTTGGGTTAACTTGCTCATCATGCTGCTTGGTAGTTTTATTTCGTACCAGCCAAACATCGACATCGCTAATAATACAAACAATAAACTAAAGCTAATAAGTACAAACGGATGTTGTAAGTAACCTTGAACTTGCCCACCTAAAGCCGCAACAACAAGCCCAAGCGCCGCATAAGTTACTGCCATACCTTGTATATACACAAACGATAAAGCAAACGCTTTTTTAGTGGAAAGATTTTGTTGCCCTGCAATTAAACTCGACAAAATAGGAAACATAGGGAAAACGCACGGTGTAAATGCTAGCCCCACACCCACTACAAAAAATATCAATAAATTAGTAATTAGGCTCTGACTTGCTAATTGATCAGTAAACGAAAGCTCTTTTTCTGACTCATTAGAATTTACTTTTACAAGCTCAGTAGGCTTTTCATTAAGTGCTGCAAATGTACTTTGTGCTGTAGCTACATCATTCGAATTAGTTTGATTAATATTTTTAGGCTCTTCTGTATTAATCACACTAAGCGGAATACTTATTACTTCTGGAGGGTAACAAAGCCCTGCTTTAGCACAGCCTTGGTAACGTACCTTAACTATAGCCCCTTCAGTAATATCACTCAGTTTGCTTACAACACTTACAGCATTAAAAAATACTTCAGTTTTACCAAAAAACTCATCTTCAATAATTTCGCCACTGCCAGAGTCGCCTACTTGAATGTTGGCTCCCTTGGCGATAATTTCTATTTTCTTTTTATATAGGTAGTAGTCTGGCGCAATATCCCAACCAACAAACAATGTGCTTTCTTGCTGGTCAAAGTCAAATACAAATGCTTGTTCTACAGGTAAAAATGTTTGCTGAGGCGGCCCAAGTAAATCACCGAGTAGATTATTATTTTCCGCTTTTACAGGAAGCGTTAATAACGTTACCAGCAATAAAAAGAAAAAACGCATTAATTCAGTACCTCATCCATCCAATTAAAATACGCCAAATTACCTGTTGAGACTTCTACAACCTGAATCTCTGGCACTTCATAGCTATGAAGTTCTTTTATAGTTAAAAAAACATCGTTCATTTTATCTAACTTGGTTTTGATCAGTAACTTTGTTTCTGTCGCTTCGGCGATTTCGCCTTCCCACATGTATATTGAACCTATATTTGGTAAAACATTTACACATGCAGCTAGCTTTTTCTCTACCAACGCTCTTGCCAGTGCGCGAGCTTCTGGCTCATCTTTGCAGGTTGTAAAAATCAGTTTAAATTGCGTATTCATAATGAACCTTTACTTATTTGACGTTGTTTAGCCTCATAGTATCCGATAGCAAGTTCAATGTGTAGGCGCTAAAACAACTACAAAGTTACGATACATAACCAATAACCTTGAAAATAGACCTCCTCACCCTCACTTATATTTCATCAACTCTTTTGAGTGTCATTATTTAGAGAGCCTTATGTTTAGATTTTTATTTGTGTTGTTTATCATCATCCCTATTATTGAAATTGCTTTGCTTATTCAAGTAAGCGATGTAATAGGTGGGTTTGCAACCATCGCACTGGTTGTTATAACCGCGATTTTAGGTGCTAAAATGGTGAAACAACAAGGTATGGGCGCACTACAAAATGTGCAAACACAAATGGCGCAAGGCCAAATGCCAGCCAAAGAATTATTTACAGGAATTTGCGTGGTTATTGCAGGTGTATTGCTATTAACGCCTGGCATTATGACAGACGTATTTGGCTTACTATTATTAACCCCTGCGATTCGTAATAAATTAGCTGCAGGCCTTGCTAGCCAAGCAACGGTTAGAATGAGTGCGGGTATGCAGCAAGGTTCCTCACCATTTGCAGGACAGCAACATACAAAGCAAGAGCAACCTCAAATGGAACAACCAACAACTATTGATGGGGAATATGAAAGAAAAGATTAAAAATTTATCGTTTTTTCTCTTGGAATTTTTCACTCCACCCCCATTATTGAATGCAAATTAGAAAAGCTTTTTTCTGTACTGTTCAGAAACTGTTAGGAGAACTAAAAACATGAACATTCGTCCTTTACAAGATCGCGTAATCGTTAAACGTCTAGAAGAAGAAACAAAATCTGCTGGCGGTATTGTATTAACTGGCTCTGCAGCTGAAAAATCAACTCGCGGAGAAGTTGTTGCCGTTGGTAATGGTCGCGTTTTAGAAAACGGTGACGTTCGCGCTTTAGAAGTTAAAGCCGGTGACACTGTGTTATTTGGCTCATATGTTGAAAAAGTAGAAAAGATCGAAGGTCAAGAGTACCTGATCATGCGTGAAGATAATATTTTAGGCATTGTAGGCTAAACCTACTTTTCGTTTAACAAACATTTAAGAATTTAGAGGAATTTAAAACATGGCAGCAAAAGAAGTACTTTTTGCAGGTGACGCACGCGCTAAAATGCTAACTGGCGTAAACATCCTGGCAAACGCAGTAAAAGTTACATTAGGTCCTAAAGGCCGTAACGTTGTACTAGACAAATCATTTGGCTCTCCAGTTATCACTAAAGATGGTGTATCTGTAGCAAAAGAAATCGAACTTGAAGACAAGTTTGAAAACATGGGCGCACAAATGGTTAAAGAAGTTGCATCTAAAGCAAATGATGCAGCCGGCGATGGTACAACTACCGCTACAGTACTTGCACAGTCTATTGTTAATGAAGGCCTTAAAGCTGTTGCAGCAGGCATGAATCCAATGGATCTTAAGCGCGGTATCGACAAAGCAGTTATTGCTGCTGTTGCAGAGCTTAAAGAACTTTCAGTTCCTTGTGCTGACGCTAAAGCTATCGCACAGGTAGGTACTATTTCAGCTAACTCTGATAAAGAAATTGGCGACATCATTGCAGAAGCAATGGAAAAAGTAGGCCGTAACAGTGGTGTTATTACTGTTGAAGAAGGTCAATCACTTGAAAACGAACTAGATGTTGTTGAAGGCATGCAGTTTGATCGTGGTTACTTATCTCCTTACTTTATCAACAACGCTGAAAAAGGCGCAGTTGAATTAGATAACCCATTTATTCTACTTGTAGATAAAAAAATATCGAATATCCGCGAGCTATTACCAACGCTTGAAGCCGTTGCTAAAGCAAGTAAGCCACTACTTATTATTGCAGAAGACCTTGAAGGTGAAGCTCTTGCTACTTTAGTAGTTAACAACATGCGCGGTATTGTTAAAGTATCAGCTGTTAAAGCACCTGGCTTTGGCGATCGTCGTAAAGCAATGCTACAAGATATCGCAGTGTTAACTGGCGGTACTGTTATTTCTGAAGAAATCGGCTTAGAGCTTGAAAAAGCAACAGTTGAAGACTTAGGTACAGCTAAGCGTGTTGTTATCACTAAAGATGATACAACAATCATCGATGGTGCTGGCGAAGAAGAAGGCATTAGCGGTCGTGTTTCTCAAATTAAAGCACAAATTGAAGAAGCAACGTCAGACTACGACAAAGAGAAACTACAAGAGCGTATGGCTAAACTTGCCGGCGGTGTTGCAGTAATCAAAGTAGGCGCAGCAACTGAAATTGAAATGAAAGAGAAAAAAGACCGTGTGGAAGATGCATTGCATGCAACTCGCGCAGCGGTTGAAGAAGGCGTAGTACCTGGCGGCGGTGTTGCACTTGTACGCGCAGCAAGCAAGTTACTTGCTCTTGTTGGCGACAACGAAGATCAAAACCACGGTATTAAAGTTGCACTTCGTGCGATGGAAGCACCTCTTCGTCAAATCGTAACTAACGCAGGTGACGAAGCTTCTGTTGTTATTAACGCAGTTAAAGGCGGCGAAGGTAACTACGGTTACAACGCAGCAACTGGCGAATACAACGACATGATTGAAATGGGTATCCTAGATCCAACTAAAGTAACACGTTCTGCACTACAATTTGCAGGGTCTATTGCGGGTCTAATGATCACTACTGAAGCAATGGTAGCTGAAATCCCTAAAGATGAATCTGCTGGTGCACCTGATATGGGTGGCATGGGCGGAATGGGTGGCATGGGCGGCATGATGTAAATAAGCATCACCGTTTAAGCACCTTGCTTATATAAAAAACCAGCTTCGGCTGGTTTTTTGCTTTTTAGTACACTTGTTATTGATATTGTCTAATTTACAACCATGTAGTAATAACGTGTAAGCAAAAAAAACATCACCATGGACATACTTAATAGTAATGGAATTACTTTTTTTGCGGTGCTTGTAACCATAGTATCGGCATTGCTGCTTTTAATTATTTGGCTTTTGTTAAAAATGATAGTGTGGGGAAAAACCATGTCTAAAGGCGCTTATTTATTCTTAGCGTTTTTCCCGCTTATTTCACTGATGCCTATTCCGCCACCTACCTACGAAAATGTACAAAAGGCGAAGCAAGAGCAAAGAAAACGTAAAGAAGACTCAGGCGATGCACCGGATGAAGAAATATAATCTCCAAATACATTACAGCCCTACACAAAGCACACAATGATATGTAAAAATGCGCAGCAACACAGTCAGGGAGTTATTTATGTCAGGTATAAAACAGCATATTGGTAGTATTGCTTTAGTCGTAAAAGATTATGATGAAGCTATTGAATTTTACACTAAGAAATTAAGCTTTGAATTAGTCGAAGACACTGATTTAGGTGAAGGTAAACGTTGGGTGCTAATTACACCGCCGCAGTCAAATGGTACGCATATACTACTTGCTCAAGCAACTGAACAAGATCAAGTAAGTGCCATTGGCAACCAAGCTGGTGGTCGTGTTTGGCTATTTTTACATACTAACGATTTTTGGCGTGATTATGAAAACATGTTAGCAAACGGGGTTGTCTTTAATGAACAACCCCGTAATGAACCTTACGGGACGGTTGCTGTTTTTGAAGATTTATACGGTAATAAGTGGGATTTAATTCAACAGAAATAGAAAGCTTAATTTATTAACGCTCTAACTATTTTAAATAAATCTGAGGGTAGCATACCTCGCTGCCCTTCTCGCTCACTGGCGATATCACCGGCTTTAGCGTGCAGTGTTACGCCATAGCGCGCTGCTTCATCAACATTTAAACCTTGAGCCAGTAAGGCACCAATAATACCAGTTAGTACATCGCCACTACCACCCACGGCCAGTGCCGGATTGCCGTCCTCACACACCCATGTGTGCTCAGCATTATCAATTAAGGTACCTGCGCCTTTTAATACGCACGTAGCGTTATAGCGCTTTGCACATAGGCGAGCATTTTCAAACCTATTAGACTCAATTTCTTGTGTCGTTGTACTTAATAGCCTTGATGCTTCTCCGGGGTGTGGCGTAAGTATACATCGCTCTAACATGTATGATGAAGCTTGCTTAGCCAGTAAGTTAAGGGCATCTGCATCTATAACTAATGGCATTTTATTATTTTGGCAATATTGCATTACTTCATCGAACGTTTGTTGTGCCCATTCGTCCTGCCCAAGCCCTGGCCCTATTACCACACTGCTAGCCCATTCAAGCGCTTCTTGTAAATAGGCACTGCTTACCATTAATTCTGGCCTACCAATGCTTACAGGCGCTATAGAGCTTGAATGTGTATATACTCTTACCATACCAGCACCTGCTCTAAGTGCAGCTTCGCTGGTTAATCTAATTGCTCCGGCAGTACCTTCATTTCCGCCTACACAGAGTAGTTTGCCATGAGTTCCTTTATGACTATTTTGGCTTCGCGCACCAAGCTTTTTAAAACTATTAATATTTATAAGTGTACCGCTTGAAGCTGCGAGCTCAAAAAATGCAGTTCCAATATTTAGATCGTCAAATATTAACTGCCCGCAATGTTGTTTACCTATAGCCGTTGTCAGCCCCTGCTTAATACCAACAAAGGTCATTGTTTTACTTGCTTGTATAGCAATATCTAAAGGTTGGCCAGTATCAGCGCTGATACCTGAAGGCACATCTATACTCAATACAGGTTTATTACAGGCATTAATTTCATTAATAATTTTAGCAAAATTATCGCGTACTGAGCTTGTGATCCCAGTACCTAACATTGCATCTATAATTAAATCACTACGGTTTAATAACTCACTCGTATAAGCATTAACTTCACCGCCTTCATCACGCCACAAGTTAGACGCTTTTGCTGCATCTCCTGTTAGTGCTTGCTCAGGGTTAACGGCACACAAAGTCACCAGCTTACCCGCTTGCTTAATTAGGCTCGCGGTAATATAACCATCTCCAGCGTTATTACCATGTCCCACAATCACCAAGGTATGCTCAACATTAAACTCTTTCCAGACATTGAATACAGCCTCCCCTGCGCGCTGCATGAGAGTAAATAACTCACAATGACTATTTTTAGCAGCAAGAGCCTCCTTATCCCTAACTTCTTTTGCGGTAAATATTCGTTTATTTAGCATGAGGACTCCTTTAATAAGTGACACTTTACCTTATCAAATACACATATCTAGGGGCTAGCTTTGTGAGCTTTTTTAATCGGGATTAATTCGTTTATTAAAGTGCACTACAGGTAGAGTAATTATCGGGGTCAGATCATTTTACTAATAACTGATAGCTAAAAACTAAACGCTTTTCTTCAGACATTAAAAAACCCGAGGCTAAGCTCGGGTTTTTTTAGTATTAATTAACTTCAAAGTTAACTATTACTCTACGATAGTTGCTACAAAGCACCTACATCTAAGGTAAGAGCGCCACCTTCATGTAAGCTAAATTTTAGTATTAATTAACCTGAACTCTGGTTAAGGGATTTACTAACGTATTTTATCATGATGATATTTAAGATTATTTTCTCTAGCCAGAAATTTTCAGTGAAAACAAGGCGAATTTACGCGTCAATAGCTAGTCTATTGCAAGTAAATACAACACAGTTAGCGCTTAAAATAGCTGCGAGAGATAGATTTATTATCCAGAGCTCAGGTTAATTAACTTAAAAGTTAACTATTACTCTACGATAGTTGCTAAAAAGCACCTACATCTAAGGTAAGAGCGCCACCTTCATGTAAGCTAAATTTTAGGCATTAAAAAACCCGAGACTAAGCTCGGGTTTTTTTAGTATTAATTAACTTAAAAGTTAACTATTACTCTACGATAGTTGCTACAACACCAGCACCTACAGTACGGCCACCTTCACGGATAGCGAAACGAAGACCTTCATCCATCGCGATTGGCGCG